>Ga0233425_10000429_pt1 | contig 110612 bp, 107 predicted proteins | sample Watercolumn_Towu_2_FD_181712 | JGI IMG/M metagenome (GOLD analysis project Ga0233425, IMG submission 181712) | Freshwater microbial communities from Lake Towuti, South Sulawesi, Indonesia - Watercolumn_Towuti2014_140_MG | ecosystem: Environmental > Aquatic > Freshwater > Lake | place... | reverse complement strand
TCATGCTGGAGAGGATGCCCAGGGCTGAGATAAACAATACCAGGATGATCAGGCTGGGCCAATTAATGGGATTGGTTGGGGTGATATAGAAGGACATGGCGATCAGCCCGCCCAGGTTGAGCAGTGTGTACAGGCCGGTGATCTTGGCCGGCAGCAGCAGGCTGCAGATCAATATCAATGCGGCCGTGTACATCAGCGGGATGAAATCGCCCTGAAGCACATGCGGGTCCAGCAGAACAGCCGGCCAGATGCCCAACGCGGTCACGATGACCGTCATCCCGGCTGAGAAGTAATAATACCCGCGGCGGACCATCAGGTAAGCGAACGGCAGCAGCACGATCTCGGCTGAAACAACCACGGTGTAAACATCCCGGCGGCTGGTATCATGCGCGTCCACCAGGCCGATCACCACCAGGGTGCTGACGCACAAACCGAATAAGACAAATTGCAGCGCAGCCAGCCGGTTGGCTTTGCGGTGTAAGGCCGCGCTCAGCTCCACCTGCGGCGCGATCCACTTCTCCCAGAAGTCGTATGATTTAATTTTGTTGGTCATTTGGTTTGTTCCTGCTGCGGTATTCAGATATTATAAAACCTTGTCTACGGTTAGTTATATGTTTTTTATATGACAGCAGGCTGTACATGGCGGGATGGTTAAGACCGCTATGCTATAATCCAAACAGACCAAGATTAAAAAGGACCCCCTATGCTGCAGAATATTATCCGCGTGATCGGCGGTGATCCTAACCGGAAAGCGATCGAACAAATGACCCTGGTAGCCAGGCAGATCAACAGCCTGGAACCGGAGTTTACCAAACTGACCAACGAAGAACTGAAAGCCAAGACCGCGGAATTTCGTCAGCGGCTGGCGGACGGCGCGACCCTGGACGAGCTGCTGCCGGAAGCGTTCGCGGCCGTGCGCGAGGCCTCCAAGCGCACCATCGGCCTGCGGCATTATGATGTCCAGCTGATCGGCGGCATCACCCTGCACAGCGGGCAGATCGCGGAGATGCGCACCGGCGAAGGGAAAACCCTGGTTGCCACCTTGCCGCTGTACCTGAACGCGCTGGAAGGAAAAGGCGCGCATCTGGTGACCGTCAATGACTACCTGGCCCGCCGCGACGCGCGCTGGATGGCGCCGGTTTATCAGGCCCTGGGCATGACGGTGGGTGTGCTGCAAATGGCCACCCGCACCGAGAACGGCCGCCTGGCTTACCTGGTGGACCTGGAAAAATCCTCCCCGCACGAGGACCAGAACCTGATGCGCCTGGAACCGCGCGCTCAGGCTTACCTGGCCGACATCACCTACGGCACCAACAGCGAGTTTGGTTTTGATTATTTGCGCGATAACACCGCCATGCGTCTGGAAGACCGGGTGCAGCGCGGACATCACTACGCCATCGTCGATGAAGTGGACAACATCCTGATCGATGAAGCCCGCACGCCGCTCATCATCTCCGGCCCGGCAGCGGAATCCGCTGAGCATTACCAGAAAATGGCAGCGGTGGTACGCCAGCTCAACCCGGAAGATTACGAGATCAACGAGAAAGACCACGCCGTCAGTTTAACCGAAGCCGGCCTGGTGCATGTGGAGATGCTGCTAGGCATGCCGTTGGGTGACCCGGAACGGCCGGAAGATAGCACCCCCGAGCAGGAATCGCTGTTGGGATACCTGGAACAATCTCTGCGTGCGGAGCTTCTGTATAAGAGAAACAAAGACTACCTGGTGCAGGGCGGCAAGGTGATCATTGTGGATGAGTTCACCGGCCGCATGATGCCCGGCCGCCGCTGGTCGGACGGCTTGCACCAGGCGGTGGAGGCCAAAGAAGGCGTGAAGGTGGAAGCTGAAAACGTCACCTATGCCACCATCACACTGCAAAACTACTTCCGCATGTACGCCAAGCTCTCCGGCATGACCGGTACCGCGCTGACCGAAGCGGAAGAGTTCCACAAGATCTACAAACTGGATGTGCTGCCCATCCCCATGAACCTGGAATACAACGCCAGCCGCGATGACAGCCCGCTGATCGAGATCAAAACCAAAGACGAGAAGGGCTACAACTTCTCATATTACGCGCGCCGCGGGGACGAGAGCAAAACCCCGGTGTTCTGGCGCCGCAAAGACTACCCGGATGTGGTTTACCGCACGGAAGAGGCCAAGCTGCGTGCCATCACGCTGGAAGTCATCCGCTTCTATGCCACCGGCCGCCCGCAGCTGGTCGGCACCACCTCGGTGGAGCATTCCGAGCGCCTGAGCCTGCGCCTGCATGCCGAGCCCATCCGCCGGCTGCTGATGGCGCAGCTGCTGCGCTACACCTGGCTGACGCGCGCCAACCGGCTGGATGACGAACGTGAAGTGCCCGAGCTGCTCTTCCTGAACAAACCGGTGGATGAGCTGAACATTCCGGAAATGCGCCAGTTGACCCGACAGCTCAACCTGTCCTACAACCCGGAGGACCCGGAGAACCTGCCCAAATTGCTGAAACTGCTGGACCTGACGCCAGCGGACAGCCCGCGCCTCTCCACGGTGCTGCAGGCCGGCATTCCGCACCAGGTGTTGAATGCCAAGAAGCATGACGAGGAATCGCTGATCATTGCCCAGGCCGGCGCTTTCGGCGCGGTGACCATCGCCACCAACATGGCCGGCCGCGGTGTGGATATCCGCCTGGGCGGCGAACTGCCCGCTGAAGCCCTGCGCGACGCCAACCGGGCGCTGACGCATGCCGGCGTGCCCGCTGCCTACGACATGACCATGGAAGCGCGCCGCGCCGCGCTCAGCCAGATGCCGGTGGAAGATTACGGCATCTACGAACAGGGCGTGCGGACCGTGCTGGAATACCTGGATAACATGGAGCGCGTGCGCGCCCTGGGCGGATTGCACGTGATCGGCTCCGAACGGCATGAAGCCCGCCGCATCGACAACCAGCTGCGCGGTCGCGCCGCCCGCCAGGGTGACCCGGGCTCGTCCCGCTTCTACCTCTCCCTGCAGGACGAATTGATGCGCCTGTTCGGCGGCGGGCAGGTGGAAGATATGATGGGCCGCTTGCGCCTGGACGAATCGCTGCCGATCGAGAGCGGGCTGGTGGGCCGGCTGGTGGAGCAATCACAAACCCGGGTGGAAGGCGCCAACTTTGACATCCGCAAGCACCTGCTGGAATACGACGATGTGCTTAACAGCCAGCGCGAACGCATCTACGGACAGCGCAACGCCGTCTTCACCAAAGTGAACCTGGCGGAAGATGTCGATGAGATCTTCCGCGATGAACTGACGCGCCGCATCCCCGAAGCCCTGGCCGATGATGAAGGTCCGTGGCGGCTGCTGGCCTACCTGGATGCCGTGCAACCGGCCATCCGCGCCGCGGGCAGCTATTACCCCACCTACACCCAGCGCATGCTGCTGGGTAAAGTAACGCTGAATGCCGGTGAGGCAGGCATGGTTCAATCCCTGCTGCAGCTTGCCAGCGACTCCTACGCCGCGGAACGCGCCCGGCTGGAACAGAGTGCCGCGGACCTGGTTTCTACCCAGCAATCCGCGCTGGAAACACAGGTGGAAGAACGGCTGGAAGCCCTGCAGAACTACCTGGACGCGTTGGCTGAGCGGGATGAAACCGATACCCGCCGCCCGATAGAAATGGCCGAGGGATTGGGGCAAACGGTCGGCCTGCCGCTGCGCATCAGCAATGAACAGGTGCGCTTACTGACCTCCGACCCGCGCGCGCTGCTGGCACCCCTGCAAGAGCAGGTGGTAGACATCCTGACCGGGCTGACCGTCAACCGCCTGCTGATGGCCTTTGAACGCCGCCTGGAAGAAACCCTGCCAGTCAAAGCCGCCGACCTGCGCGGCAAACCCTGGCAGGAAGTCGCTGACACGCTGCTGGGTACGGTGCGCGACCAGTTGGAAAAGACCCGCGTCCGCCTGTTTGGTACAGACGGCCAGATTCAGCGCGACTTGCAATCCGCCCTGGAGCGCGCCGGGCACCCCGAACCGGATGAGAACCTGGCGATCGCCATGCTGGAAGTAATGGCCAGCGGCACCCGCCTGATATTCGATAAAAAGACGCATAAACAGGCCTGGCAGCCGACCATCCGCCTGCGCTACATTTACCTGGCGGCCCGCCTGCTGGCGGACGAGCGCCCGGACGCGCTGATCGCAGATGTATTGGACCACCTGGACGGCGCGCGGGCGGCCATGCGCGACATGTGGGGCGATAGTGAGCTGACCCGCCTCGGCCAGATGGGGGTCATTCCCGGCGGACGCTTTGCCGCGCTGCTGACCGAGCGATTGGGAGAGGAACCGGCCGCTGAGCTGCTGCGCCAACCGCTGACGGAATGGCCGGCAGAAGCGCGGCCGGCGGCCGTGGACGCCCTGGGCACCCAGGTGATGAACGAACTGCACCGCCACCTGCTGCTCACGGTCATATCCGAATTGTGGGTGGAATACCTGACGCGCGTGGAAGCGCTGCGGGTTTCCATCGGGCTGGAGGCTTACGCCCAGCGCGACCCGTTGGTGCAGTACAAAGCGCGCGCTTCCGAGCTGTTCAGCACCCTGCTGCGCGATATCCGCTCCGGAGTGATCGGGCGGGCCTTCAACTATCGCCCCCGCCCGGCACAAGTCGCCACCCCCGAGCCAACCCAACCGGCTGGCGGGGAGGCGAGCGCGGCCGTCACCGATAAAACCGGTGACGCTGCGAAACGCAAGCGCCACCGCCATTAACCCACGGAGCCCGCATGGAAAAACACATCCTGGTCACGAATGATGACGGCGTTACCGCCCCTGGCCTGCTGGCGCTGGCAACCGCGCTGCGTCCGCTGGGTAAGGTGACTGTCCTGGCGCCGGACAAAAACTGGTCGGCTTCCGGGCATGTCAAAACGCTGGAACGCCCGCTGCGCGTGCGCCAGACCCAACTGGCAGACGGCAGCCCGGCCTGGTGCAGTGACGGCGCGCCGTCCGATTGTGTGGCGCTGGCTTTACTGGGTTTCATCGAAGAAAAGATCGATATAGTGGTTTCCGGCATCAACCCCAACGCCAACATCGGGCATGATGTGACCTATTCCGGCACCGTTACGGCCGCGCTGGAAGCCGCCATTGCCGGCGTCAACGGCGTGGCCGTCTCACTGGACCGGCCAGAAGACTGGCACGGCCCGATCGATTACGCGCCGGCTGCGAATATCGCGGCCGGGGTGGTGGCGCGCCTGTTCGAGCGCGGGCTGCCGACGGAGATCGTCCTGAACATCAATGTGCCTTACGGGGAAGAGCGTGAGATGCGCGGCACGCGCGTCACCCGCCAGGGCTTGCGCATCTACCGCGATGAATTACTGCGGCGGGAAGACCCGCGCGGCCGCCCTTATTACTGGATCGGCGGCGAAACCCCCACCGGTGTAGTGGAAGATGGCACGGATTACGGCGCGATCAAAGAAGGGTATGTCTCCATCACCCCGCTGCAGTTGGACCTCACCGCGCACAACCAGATCGATGCTTTAAAGAACTGGGGTTGGTAACCCGCCTACCAGGTCCACAACTCAGGCCGGACGTGATCCATCCGGTTCATAAAGACCATATTGACGCGGTCGCCGGTCACATCCAGGCAGGTCAGGCTGATGTTGTTCAGGGTGAACCAGAAGCCGGCCGGCCTTTCCATCCCTAGTAGAGCAAAGAAGAAGTGAGTGAAGAATCCCTGGTGGCTGATGAGCGCCAGAGATTGATTGCGGCTGCCGTGTACCTCGCGCAGGTAAGCCACCAGGCGGCGGGCGCGTTCCACACGTTCCGCGACCGTCTCATACGGGCGGCTCCACCAGCCGTCGGCATTCAAATCTTCCGGCAGGATCAGCGCCGGGTAGCGTCTGCGCAGTTCTTCCGGCGGCGTGCCGGGTTGACCGACCGGCTCGCTGGTGGCAACATCATCCAGGTACAGGCCGCCGGATTCATGGGAGTCATACAGTCCGTGCGGAGCCAGGCCCAGGCTGGCAGCCACCGGTAGGGCAGTTTGAATGGCGCGCTGCATCAGGCTGCAATACAGCACATCCACCGGCAGAAAATCTCCGCTGGTGGATAAGAAAGCAGACAGAACTTCCGCCTGCTGCCGGCCGATGGTGGTCAGGTCCGGGTCTGCCAGCCGGCCAAAGCGGGAGTTGGTTTGCTGCTGCAGCGCGTTGTTCATAGACTGCGCGTGCCGGATGAAATAGATACGCATAAAACAAAACCCCTACCTGTGGATCAGGCAACTTCCTTCAGCAGTGAACGCACTGCTTCCAGCAATTTTCGGTACGGCTCCAACCGTTCGGTTTCTTCATCGGCCAGGCGGCGGTCGGCCGCGGCTTTGTCTTTGCCGGCCTGTTTCGCCGCCGTGGAAATGTGCGAGACGGCGCGCGCGCGGTACTGCGCCTGCAAAGAGCGCAGATCCAGCGCCAACTGACCTTCCAGATGCGCGGCCTGCTCCGCTACGGCCTTCTTTTGTCCGGCCTGAGCCGCCGTATTCAACGCTTCCCGCAGGGCAGCCAGGTCGTATTTATATTGTTTGGGTGTTTTCATTGATTCCTCCTGCTACCCCTCAATTATATAGGCTTTCCGCCGGGGCGTCACCTGTATAGACGATAACACCCATCCGCGCGCCTGGATACAAAAAAGAAGCCTGTCGCCAGGCTTCTTCCATCAGTTACTTCACCACCGTGTAGACATTAAACTTCGGCGGATTTTCCAGGTGCTTCTTCACCGCGCACTGGTCGGCAGAGCGCACCAGCGCCTCATGATATTTGGCCGGGAAGCTGGCGGGCACTTCGATCTCCAGCGCGATCTGGTCCACCATGCCGTTGGCAGGGTTGCTGTTCACCTTTTGGATGATGCGGATGCCGTCCGTGGGCAAGCCGCGCTGCCGGCAGAAACCCAGCACATAGATCCCCGCGCACGCGCCAATGGATGCCAGAAAAACGCCAAAAGGTGACGGCGCTGAGCCTTCACCGCCGCCGTAAGCGGGCTGATCTGTCTTTACGGTAAAACCGCCAAAATGGGCATCTACCTTCGCCCCGCCGGGAAAATCTATCACCAGTTCCATCTTAACTCCTCCGTTCGATCAAGTACTGGTTGGATGCGCAAATCACGAAAAAGTGACAAACCTTAAGACAAACCGCGCCTGAGACGGGACATGTGCCACTACCCGTTGCGCAAAAAGTCGGATATAGTTAGGCTGTGATCATCAAAGAGAAGCTCATCCAAACCGAATTGTTCCACGGGTTGACCGACAGCCAGCTGGATTCGCTGGCCCGCCTGGCCGTGCCGTGCAGTTTTACGCTGGGTGAAAAGCTCTTCGAGCAGGACCAGTACGCCGAGTTCCTTTACATTGTCCTCAGCGGCGAGGTCAGCATCCGCTTCAAGCCGTATGACGGCGAGGACATCATGGTGACGCGCGTGGTGGAAGGCGGCGTGTGCGGCTGGTCTTCGGTGCTGGGGCGGGCCATCTACACCTCTGCCGCCATCTGCACCCAACCCTGCGAGACGCTGCGTTTCCGCGGGCGGGAATTGCAGCGCATGTGCGAGACCTTCCCGGATACCGGCGTGATCGTGCTGGAAAGGCTGGCCGCGGTGATTGCCGAGCGGCTCTCCAATACCAATGAAAAGATCATGCAAATGCTGTCTCACAACCTGGGTGGCAGAACCCACCGGGAGGAATCATGAACCGTCCAACACCGGATTTTCCTGAGATCATCCGTATGCAGGCGTTGATCTCCCAGTTAAACGCCTATATTGAGATCTACCACGGCGGCGCGGTGGAGCTGGTATCTTTTGACGGCAAAAAAGTGCAGGTCCGCCTGGGCGGCGCCTGCCTGGGCTGCCCGCTTTCGCCGAACACCCTGCACGGCTGGGTGGAAGGCACTCTCCGGCAGTTCTTCCCGGATATCGAAAGCGTTGAAGCAGTAGAATGACCCCCGCGGGGGTTATTTTTTTGCGGGCTTGATAAAGAGGCCGGTCAGTACCTGGATAGCGCCCAGCGTGACCAGCGCGATGGTGGTCACATCCAGTGTTTTGCTCTGCGCGTAGAAAACCAGCCCGAACATGATCCAGATGGCGCCCATGTAGATGGAGACCTTCTTCTGGCGCGCCAGCATCTTGGTCCGCAGTTCAGCCATGGCCTGCTTCTGGGCGTCCTCTTCCGAAACGCCCTGGATGGTCAACTCGTTGGCGCGCGCCTGCAATTCGGAGATGCGCTGATTGTTGGCGGGTTTTCGGCGGCGCATCATAAAGTACAGCAGGGCCACGATGACCGCGAAGATAACGATTTTTACCAGGAGATAGTAGTCCATTGGATTGATTTCCTTTTTAAATCGGGGGATTATTCTATAAATACTTCCACATGCTCGCCGTCGCGCTCATCGGTCACGTCCACCACTTTGCCGGTGACGCCCTGCTTGATGAACTCGGCGAGTTTCTCGCGGTCCAGCCCATCCACCTGCGGGGAGAAGCGCGCGCCCATCTTCATGCCGGCATTCACCAGGCTGATGGGCAGCCGCACGTTGACGCGCGTCTTGCCGGTGCGGATGTCCGTCACCAGCACGCGGAACCACTGGGCGGTGCCGGGCTGCGGTTCGGCCGGGTCGGCTTTGGCGGCCGGGGCTTTCGCGCCGAGCAGGTCCAGCAGCTCAATGCCCTCTTCGGCGGTCAGTTTACCGTCCTGCACCAGTTTAATGATCTTCAGGCGTTCCACGCTCGTGGCCATGCAATCACTCCGCTTGAATTATATCAAATCGCGCCTGCTACTTGGCATTGGCGTTCATTTCCTTCTTCACGGCGTCGTACAGGTTCTCGGCTTTGAGTTCGGTCAGGCTGTAACAGGGTGATTTCAGGTGGTCGGCCAGCGTCTGCGCCAGCCCCTGGTCAAAGGCGGCGTGTTCCATGTTGATCACCACACTGCGCAAGTTATCGAAGGCGATCTGGTCCGCGAAGCGGTAACCTTCCTCCTGCGGCGGCAGGTCACCAATGGCGACATTACCGGCGCCGTCCGTCAAAATGATCAGCAGCGGCTGGACGTCCGGGTGCAGGATGCTTTCACGCTTCAACACTTCATACGCCATCTTCAGCCCGGCCGGCAGCGGAGTCTTTCCGCCGACGGGGATATCTGCCAGCGCGCGCTGCGCCAGGAAGACGGAGTTGGTGGGGGGCAGCACCAGTGTGGCGCGGTCTTTGTTGAAGACGATTAGCCCGACCCGGTCGCGCCGCTGGTAGGCATCGGTCAGCAGGGAGAGGATGGCGCCTTTGGTAGCGGACATGCGTTCCGCCACGGCCATGGACCAGGAGGCATCCACCAGGAACAGCACCAGGTTGGCGGCGCGGCGCACGCGCACCTTCCGGTGATAATCCATCGGCTGGACGGCGAAAGCCACCTGTTTGCGCTGCTCTACCCGCCGTTTCTGATGCGGGGCGGCGGCGCGCAGGGTGGCGTCAAAGGCCAGGTCGGTGGCATTTTCGGATGGGCGGGCCAGGATGTAGCGGCCGCGTTTGCGGTCGGTATGGGTGCGGGAGCGCCTTCCGCCGTGCTGGCGCATCATTTTATCCAACGGGGTATCCAACCGGCGCGGTTGGAAGGTCTCGCCGGTCTTTACTTGCTGCCCGCCTTCCCACCAGCGGGCGCTGCGGTCATCAAAGACGTTCTGCACCGGGCGGGGTTCACCCGTCTGCTGCGTTTCTTCCCCCTGCTCTTCCTCTATGGGCTTTTTTTTTCAGCCTCGCCGTCACCGGAACTTTCCATTTCGGTCTGCTGCGGATGACTTTCTTCCACTTCGCCTTCCAGCTGGCTGATGCGCTCCTGCAGGTCTTCCACGGTGACTTCGGTCTGCTGGAAGGGGCCGCGTTTGATGCGGTGCGGCAGGGCCAGTTCGGCGGCCAGGGCAATATCGCGCGGGTTGATGGCGCGGCGGCCTTCAAAGGCAGCCTGGGCGCGCGCGGCTTTCAAAATCACCAGGTCGGAGCGGTGGCCGTCCACATTGAGCGAGGTGGTCAGCGCGGCGATCGACAGCAGGTCGCGGTTGGTGTAAGAGACGCTGTCCAGCAGTCCGCGCGCCGCTACAATGCGCTGAGAGAGTTCATCTTCCTGCTCCTTGAACCCGGCGCGGAAGGCGTCAGGGTCCAGTTCGTAGGCCAGGTTGCGTTCCATGATCTTGACTCGGTCGCGCGCGTCGCGGATGCCGCGGATCTCCACCGACAGGGCGAAGCGGTCCAACAGCTGCGGGCGCAGGTCTCCTTCTTCAGGGTTCATGGTGCCGACCAGGATGAAGCGCGCCGGGTGCGAGAAGGAGATACCCTCACGCTCGACGATGTTCATGCCCATGGCGGCGGAATCCAGCAGTACGTCCACCACGTGATCATCCAACAGGTTGACTTCGTCAATGTAGAGCATGCCGCGGTTGGCGGCCGCCAGCACGCCCGGCTCAAAATGGCGCACGCCCTGTTGGATGGCCTTTTCAATATCCAGGGTGCCCACCACGCGGTCTTCGGTGGCGGAGACGGGCAGGTTGATGAAGGGCGTAGCCTTCACTTCCACCGGCAGCTTGGCCCCGCCGGCGGCGCGTTCTTTACACTCGGTGCACCAGGAGACGGGATTGTTGGGGTCGCAGCCAAAACGGCAGCCGCTGACGACCTCCACGCCGGGCAGCAGGGCTGCCAGCGCGCGCGCCGCGGTGGATTTGGCTGTGCCGCGTTCGCCGCGGATGAGCACACCGCCAATGCGCGGGTTAACCGCGTTGAGGATCAGCGCCCGGCGCATGCGGTCTTGCCCGACCAGGGCGGTAAATGGAAAGATGGTGGCCATAAAGAAAAGTCCCTTGAATGGATGTGGAATAGCACAGGTAGTTTACCACCACCCCTACTGCTTTACAAATGCTGTGGAAGTTACGAGGTGTAATTACAGTAGCTATAATGATCTACTGTATCTACTTATAGGGATGGAATGGCGTCATCCAAGGTGGGCACTTAAACCAGTGTAAAAAGCTAAGTTCCGGTTTACTGGATACTTCGCCTACCTAACCGCTAATCCCAAATTAGTAAAGTTATATTTGGAGATCCTGAGCATACTGATAGGAAATGATTTCACCATCTTTCGTATTTCGATACCCATTTTCCTGGTGGGAGAAATCTCGGATTTGTCTGGCGCTATATTTTTGGAACTTATCCTTGACAAAGGCGAGAGCCGCCAACTCCGAAGTGGAGAAAACAGACCAATCCGGCTCACCACTCGTATAAGTTTCACCGACGTAATCACCAAAAGTTTGTTCTTCGCTGGTGATTAGTTTCTCCCATTCAGTTATTGCAACCAACCAGGTTTCAAACTGATCAGGGACGGGTCCGTGAAAGGCATGTGCATAACGGGCACCGGAAATCGAAATACCATTTTCTTTGAAGTGTTTAAAATCTGCATAGAACAAGAGCTTCATTAGTTTCGTTTTGACAACCCGATCTTTTAGGCAGAAGAATTTTATGGCTTGGAAAAGCTTATTGACATCGAATTTGATATATCCACTCAGCAAATCGGGAGAATAACTACCGAATTGTTCTATTGCTTCTTCTAATAAACCGCCATAATCCTGATTTGATTTCTGGATATGAAGGATTATCCGATTCCTTGTAGATTCAGGCAACAAAGTCGGTTTACTTTCCAAAATTCTAAATAAATTCTCTGGCTGCATACACAAACGGATAACCTGATCATGAGCTTCGGATTGCAAAGCTCCATTTTCATACCGATTGAGAGTAGCTATTCCAATTCCTAGGATCTCACTCAACTCTTTTTGAGTGAGCCCTAACTCTTTGCGGTATTTTTTGATCTCTTCCGGCTGCACCATTCCATTTCTATTTCGATATTCACGATAGGCTGCATCTAACGGATCATAGTCGGGGCGAGGGATTTCAAAATCTGCACCACATACTTCACAATGATAGTACTCCATGTGAATTGAGATCATTACGCCACGAATGCTGATCTCTTCGACCTTATCTACACATATTTGTTCGGTATCTTTTTCGCAATTTGGACAAAATGCGTTCATAGCTTTCGCCTCGTGTTCTTCACTCATCGCTAATAATTCTTTCCTTTACGAAACGGGTAGTTCAAAGGGTGTTCCGAAGGATGGAATGAATAACAAACAGCCCGTTCATTCCCGTTGTTGTAAGTAACAATTTTAAGTTTGATGTAAATCTCAACCGCGCCAATGTTTTTGCCAAAAATCCAATAATCACCAGGATGGTATTCATCGGGATTTGGACCAGAGGAATAATCTTCCATAGCAACCGAAAGAATTATTTCGTCGCGTATTCTGGTAGTTATTCCCAAATCTCCCAATGCTTGGACGTTTTTTTGATGTTCTTTGACAAAATAGTAACCGTAACCTTGACCCATCAGCTCCTTAAAGTCCTTCAAAAAATCCAGGATTTGACAACGTAGTTCTTCTTCAGAAAAACCTGCCATGTACGCCTCAATCATTCAACTTTCAAGGGCTAATAAGATAATATCATATAATATATATCGTGTCAATATGTATCTTTTGATAAATACTGGTGTTCTACATTTATCCAAATTTTCCCCGCAATTAAAATGATATAGTAAAAAGTGAAAACTATTTGACCCAATGCAAATCTATTATATCGAAAGAATGATCCACCTCGGTGCGCATGCACGTGGATCTGCGAACCATTGCGGTCAGGCCCATTACTAAATAATGTGCCATATTGATGTACGATCTTGCCCCTACCGCGCAATACCCCGATTTGCCACTGTACCGCTGGGTTCAGAAAGTCAATGTCGAAATAGGTGATGCGCCCCAGATCTTGCCGTTCGAAATAACCAGCGAACTCTGCGCCGGGCTCGGTATTCCTGATAGCACCCCACCAGTCTTCAATTAGCGCAGAAGTACCTGGCTTCATATAACCACCACAGGCATGGGGGGTGGTTCTGCGGTTTGTTTAAAGTTGGGATTTTCCAGCATTTCCATCCGCACTCTCCACGGAAATTAACCCACTCGTCAGAGGTACCGCCATCTGGGGAAACTCACTCTCCTGATTGGCTGCCATCGTCCGCGCATGCGGTCTTGCCCGACCAGGGCGGTAAATGGGTCATGGGAAGATCATGACAGGAATTTCTTACACTTTTCTGTGTACTCTTCCAGTTCCTTCTGGTTTACAGCTCCTTTCTCATGCAGGATCGATAAGGCTTGCATAATTCCAGCGCTGATCGCCCTCGCCCTGGTTCTACCAAATTGCACCAGACTGTTGTCGGCATTCGGCAAACAGATCATATCGTTGCCCATGTAGCTGCCTTTCATGGTGTCGGGCATAGTGCCGTAATTAGCAAATTTCAGCACTTCCGGCAGGTATCCTAGTATCGTCTTTATTTTCCGGAACCCGTAAGCAAAGTTTGCGCCAAATGCTGAAAAGAAAATCGTGTCCGGATAATCACCAGGTCTCACTAGGATTTTTGTTTTCTTACCAAACTCAATCTCGTCACTATCTTCCTCGTTGATACACTGTTCTGTATTATCTATTACATCTACAACTCCTCCATCAGAAGTCGCATCCTTGTTTATGGGATTGCTTTCTACATCCCATGAATCAACAAACTTCCCGTCCACTATGGCTACTACATGCCCGTCAGATAAATCCCCCTTAAAAAACTTCTCGGAATTCTTCCCGTTGTATTTCCCATCTATTAACCTTTGAAGCATTCTGAAATCTTTCGCTTTTACATAAGTAGAGACGAGATCTTTTGGGAGACCCGCCATAAACTGACCAACGACCTCCAGAAACTCTTCTTGACTAAAACTAGGGTCTATATCATCGGTGACTTCTGGATGGTTATCCCTGTATTGTGAAAAGATAAAATAACTATCTTCCCAATCAACAAGGTTTACTAACACATCCTCACCTGGATACCGAAGATCAATATGCACCTCATAACAACACACCGCCAGGAACCAATCTGTGAGTTTCAGTAATAAAAGATTTGCTGGATCGTCCGTATAAAGATTTTCTCTGAACCAGGTGATGGTATTCCCTCGTTGCGTTTCTAATTCCATGAGAAGATCTATAAACTCCCAATTCGCCATAGGCCCCTCTGCCTCCAAATCATCCGATCCAATAGGGGCTAGCTCTTCGTAAATCTCAGATATATTCACATTGAATCTTTTGAGAGCCTTATAAGCTCTTGTTTTCGTGATTATCCGGAATAATCGGATGAGGTCATTAATATTCTCGTCTGTCGGGCTGCAGAAGTTGTCCCATAAGAAAAGGATAAATTCAGTAATGATCCCTGGCCTTTTTGTATTGGGTACTTTACTTGTAATTTCAAATTGCATTTTAGTGCTGTACAGATCCCAAATCAACTCTTCCTCATCCGTGGAATGGGTAGTGTCTTCCTGATGTTTGTCCCCATCAGGTATGCCACGTTGATTAATATACTCAAAAATCTCGGAAATGCGCAACACAGCCTCAGCATCGCTGCAGGAATGCGCCAATCGGAGAGCCACATCCGACCCAAATTTCACATCCTCAATATCCATACTTGGATGAGCCCATTCTTTACGTAATTCAAGCAGGATATTTACATACCATCTAGCTACTTTATTTATCCTACCATCCCGTTTTTTGAAAAGGATTTGTACAAGATGCCATACATCGGTTATAAAATATAGCTTTGCCACAGGATCTTCTGGATTCAAGTGAGGTATTTTATTCGTCTCTCTCCGTTTATTTTCATATAATAGATATTCTTGATACCCATTCGATATCTTCTGTCTGTCATCAATGGTAAGCTTCTCACTGATAAATAGGCGATCACACATTGCGCTAATTTGATCGAGTAACTGTCCAAAAATGGCGCGATTGGTTAATTCCATGCTGTCCTCCTAATATCGTGAAAAGATAATTACTATTATATATCTGCCAACTGGGGTTACCTATTCCTTTCGGCGGCCAGTGGGACCTGTGCTATTATTAGCTTTCTTAAAATCAGAATGCTCCCCTTTCGGGGAGCATTTTAGCTTTCACACTAAAAACCCTACTTCTTCCTACCTTCCCGCCAACCCTTGTAGGCCTCGCTGACCGCCGGGATGAACGAAATCACGATGATGGCAATGACCACCAGCGAGAAGTGATCGCGCACGAAGGGCAGGTTGCCAAAGAAGTACCCGCCAAAGGTGAACAGCACCGTCCACACCAGGGCGCCCAGCAGGTTGTAGCCGATGAAGTAGCCGTAGCGCATCTCACCGATGCCGGCCACGAACGGCGCGAAGGTGCGGATGATGGGGATGAAGCGCGCCAGGAAGATGGTGATGCCGCCGTGCTTCTGATAGAAGGCGTGGGTGCGATCCAGGTATTCCTTCTTCAGCAGTTTGGAGTTGGCAGTAAAAGCCCGCGGCCCAATGTATTTGCCGATGGAGTAGTTGACCGTATCTCCCAGCACCGCGGCGGCGAAAAGCAGCGCCCACAGCAGCACAACATTCAGCGGCGAGCCTTCAATGGCGGCCAGCGCGCCGGCCGCGAAGAGGAGCGAATCGCCCGGCAGGAAAGGCGTCACCACCAGCCCGGTCTCCATAAAGATCACCACGAAGAGGATCAGGTAGGTCCAGGCCTGGTAATTGGACACCAGTGTGTTCAGATGTTCATCCATGTGCAGCACAAGGTCGATCAGGGTTTTAATTAGTTCCAATGTTTCCTCCTGGGGTAACGGCGGGATTATAGCATGTTTTCGGACGACACCGGCGGTACGGCGCGGCGCAGGTCGCGGTTGACGCGCAGCAGCAGGCCCAGGCAGGCCAGCGTCAGCAGCCCCATCCCGCCGAGGATGGCATAAGCCGCGGGGGAAAGGTCGCCACTCTGCAGCAGGGTCAGCCCCAGCGCCAGGGTCAGCCCGTTCCAGGCGCCGTGGAGCCCCACCGCCAGCAGGTAGCCGCCTGCCGCGTGTTTGAACCCGCCGCCGGACCACCAGCGTGCCAGCCCCAGCCCCACCAATCCGCTGGCCAGCATGTGCAGCAGGGTGGTGCCGGCGCGCATCACCGCCACCAGCAACCAGTCGCCGCCCAGCAGCGGATTGGTGCTCATCAGGTTTTCCGCCAGCCCAAAGCCGGCACCGCACATCAACCCGCCCAGAAAACCCTGCGCGGGGGAGAGCTTCTCTTTCTTCAACAGCCATAACGCGGCCGGTTTGACGGCCTCTTCGATCAGCGGGACGGCCAGCGAGATGAGCAGGAAGGCCAGTCCGATCACCAGCGGCGAGTTCAATAACGGCTGCAGCATTTGCAGCACGGCACTCGGGTCGGTCTGCGCGGCGGCTGTCTCCAGCAATGCCAGCAGCCGCTCCGCCAGAGACGGCACCAACAGCATCACCAGCACGCCAACTACCACTAGCGCGGTCACCAGCAGGGCTTCCAGCAGGCCAGCCAGCAAAGTTCCGCCCAGCATACCGGCGGAGAGCAGCCCCCAGCCGCGGCGGGGGGTCATCACCGGCAGATGAAAAGCTGCCAATCCGCTGGCCCAGGCCGTCAGTGTCAACATGGTTAAAAAACGCGTCAGGCTAAACAGCGGCAGCAAAGGGTCACCGGCCTCCAGTACCGCTTCGTCGGCACGTAGTACCGCGGCGCTGGCCAACAGCAGCGGCGGCCAGGCCAGCAGCAGCAGGCTGATCCACCACGGCGGGTTGACCCCGGCACAGCCGGCATCGCTCCCCAGCAACCGCCGCGCGCTGTAGGTAACGGCCGGCAGCAGCAGTAACGCCGGTAAGAACAGGTCCAGCGCGCCGGAGACTGCCCGGCCCATGGAATCGCCCGTCAGCAGGGAGAAAATTCCGCTGCCGGCGGCGGCTGCCAGTAAAAAAAGCAACCCCAGCCCGCTGACGGCGAGCTGGAGTATGCTGTTGATCTTTTCCTGTTTGCTCAGGGGCGTCATTTCGCGGCGATGGTCACGCGAATAATGCGCAGCCCGGGCACGGGCGAGCCGTCCGCGCCGGCAGTGGTGGCGGGCTGGGCCTGTAAGATATCCATGCCTTCCACCACTTCACCCAGCATGGTGTAACGGCCGTCCAGGGTGGGCACGGCGCTGTAAGTGAAGAACAGCTGGCTGCCGTTCAGGAACCCAACTTTGCCGGCTTTGTCAAAACTCTGGCCGTCGGCCATTTCGGTGGTGATGATGAAGCCGGGTGTGCCCGCGCCGGTCTCGGTGCGGTCACCGGTGATGGCGTATTCCATGTCCACGGTTGCGCCGCGCTGCACGTAGTAGAAGGTGGTGTTATCGTACCAGCCCTGCTGCGCCAGCCAGGCAAACGCGTTGGCGGAAAGCGGCGCGTTTTTGGTATCCAATTGGATCACAATGTTGCCGGCTTCGGTTTCAAGCGTGGCTGTGTACTTCTTGCCAGGTTTCAACACAGTCGGCGGGCAGTCGGTGAACTGACCGCGGCTTTTCTTCACCAGTTCCACCATGAAGCGCAGGTTATTGATGTTGGTGAGGTCCACGATGTTCTGATAGGTACGGCCGTCGAACACGATGAAAGGTGTGTAAGAAACGCCGGCGGCGTAGGCGGCCTGCTGGAAGGATTTCGCCTTCTCCACCAGCGCGTCACTCTTCATGTCGGTAGTGAATTGAGCGGTATCGAGCGTCAAATCCGCGGCGCGTTCCACCAGCCAGGCTTCGTAAGCGGTTGCGTCCATGCCCGTCCAAACGGACTGCTGGGCAAAGAGCATATCTGAAAATTCCCAATACTTGCCCTGCAAGCCGGCGGCTTCGACTGCCTGAATGGAAAGCAGTGAAAGCGGGTGGCTGGGCAGCGGGAAGTGGCGGAAAACGACACGAACATCATCCGGGTATTCTGCGAGGAGTTGCTCCAACACGGGAGCAAGCGAAGCGCAGTACGGTCATTGATAATCGCTGTATTCCAAAATGGTGATCGGCGCTGTGACGGAGCCGCGCACCAGGTCGGCATCACTCACCGCCGGGACGGCGGCCAGCGCGGCCAATTCTTCACTGCCGGCGGCGGGTAAGGCATTCGCTGCCAGCACGCAGGTAGCCGGGCCGGGGGTGGGTTGCACCGCGGCGGACGCGCTGTCGCCAGCCGGCACGGCGGTCGGCGCGAGGGTTGGCGCGGCTTCGGCGGCAGCCGGCTTGCAGCTGGCCAGCGCCAGGCTGAGCAGCACCAGGCTGAATATTGCAAGTTTACTGAATCTTCTCATTTCTTCCTTTCTAATTCTGCGATAATCGTTTCATTATAATACCCCTCAGTTCAGCCTGCAGGGCTTCGCGCGTCACCGAAGCGTCTACAACCTGCCAGCGGGCTGGTTCTTGCGCCGCCAGCAGGTGATACCCCTGCCGTACGCGCTGATGGAAATCCAGATCGTAATCATCCAGCCGGTTCCACTCCACATTGCCGCCCTGGCGGCGTTTCAAACCCTCTTCCGCGTCCAGGTCCAACAGCAAAGTCAGGTCCGGCTGCAGCCCGCCGGTGGCGAAATGCAGCAGCTGCCGCAGAAACACCAGGTCACTGCGGTGGCCGTAGCCCTGGTATGCCAGCGTGGAATCCGCGTAGCGGTCGCACAGCACCACCTGGCCGGCCCGCAATGCCGGGCGGATCACCTGTTCCACGATCTGCACGCGCGAGGCCTGAAAGAGCAGGATCTCGGTGCGCGGATCCATGCCTTTGTTCTTTAAATCCATAATGACATGCCGCACCTGGTCACCGATCTCGGTGCCGCCGGGTTCACGCGTGGTCAGCACGTCATACCCCTGGCCGCGCAGGTACTCCGCCAGCGGCGGGATCTGGCTGGTCTTGCCGCAGCCGTCCGGCCCTTCAAACGTGATGAAATAGCCCTTCATTCGCGGAAGATGCGTACCCGGCGGTACGGCTCCTTTCCGTAGGATTGCGATGTCAGCTGGTTCTGCTTGGCCACTTCGTGCTGCAAACGACGCAAGGTCGCGGCCGCCGGCGGCAAGTCCACAAAGCGTTCACCGTTGCGGATCAGTTCCACCGCGCTCTGCGCCTGCGCCACCGCGGATTGCGAAATGGGGTTGGCGTCCGGGTTCTCGTCCAGGTTGAAGATATCTGCCAGAAACTGCTCCATCTGGCTGACGGTATTGGAGCGCAGTACATACACCGGCATGCCGCGGTCCTCGGCATCCAGAATGGTAGCCTGGCGGTTGCGGTAATAAGCCCGCAGGGTGATCAAGCCCTGCGCGTCGGCCACATCCCTCACCACCATCACCGGTACCCCCAACCGTTTGGCGGCCTGAGAGAGGCGGTTGCGCGCCACCCCGTACGGGTACAGCCGAATCGGCTGGTTGGGATGTTCCGCGTTGCGGCTGTAAGCTGCCCCCTCCCGCTCATCCTCGCTGCCATTCGCCGGCCAGCCGGAGCCGGCTGCTTCCGACCCGCGGGAATGGTTCGCGTCCTGCCGGCGGGTACCCTGGGCGGCCATCGGCGGACCAAAATCACCCGCGCCGCGTTTTCCCGGGCGGCTGACAGCGGCTGGCGCGGCAGTTGGTTCCGGGGTTTGGATCTCCCGCGCGATGCTGCCGTCCTCGCGGTGGTAGCGTACTTCCACCGGGCCGGGGTAACCGCGCACCAGCGCGTCCACTGCCGCCGCCACATCCGCGTGGATGGCCACGCGGTCGCGATCCAGCAACTCGATCAGTATATCAAAAGTGGGCGGGGAGCGCCGTTCCAACACCGTCTTCTGGGTACCGCGGCGGCGGGCTTCTTCATCCGATAGCGTAACGGATTCGATCCCGCCCACCAGGTCAGACAGAGTCGGGTTGAGCAGCAGGTTTTCCAGCGTACGGCCGTGGGCTGTGCCGATCAGCTGCACGCCGCGTTCCGCGATGGTGCGGGCGGCCTGGGCTTCCAGTTCGCGGCCGATCTCGTCGATCACGATCACTTCCGGGTTGTGGTTTTCCACCGCCTCGATCATCACCTCATGCTGCAGGAAGGGTTTCGGCACCTGCATGCGGCGCGCGCGGCCGACCGCCGGGTGCGGCACATCGCCGTCCCCGCCGATCTCGTTGGAGGTATCCACGATCACCACGCGGTGATTCTCTGCCAGCATGCGTGCGGCTTCGCGCAGCATGGTCGTTTTACCCACGCCGGGTTTACCCAGCAGCAGCAGGCTTTTGCCGCTCTCCACCAGGTCTTGAATAATATCAATGGTGCCGTACACCGCCCGTCCCACCCGGCAGGTCAACCCGACGATGTGGTTATGGCGGTTGCGGATGGCGGAAATGCGGTGCAGGGTACGCTCCAGGCCGGCGCGGTTGTCCGCGTCAAAGTCGCCCAGCTGCTTCACCACGGATGAAATATCGCTGGCGGTCACTTCCCGCTCCAGCAAGGTTTCCTCGTGGTCGTAATAGCGCGCGGTGGGCATCCGCCCCTGGTCCAGGATGATCTCGATCAGCAGCTCGCTGCGGTCAGCCCGCCGGACGGCATCCGCGATCTCCGGCGGCAAGACGCCCATCAAAATATCCAAATTATCAGTGATATGTTTTTGTGTCATATCATTCCCTCTTCATGGGACCGGCTGCGCGCCACCGGGCCGGTCTTGATCCGGGCTGTCTCAAAGGTCGGCAGCGTCACGCTGGCGGGTTCTTTCTGCAGCACAGCCAGGTGCCGTACCAGTAATGCCTGGCGCGGGCTGGCGAAAACCGGTAACTCTTCCAGCGCCGATTCGATCCAAGCCTGGTAGGAGCGCACCGAGATATACACGCGGGTGCTGCACTTGCGGCCGATCAGGCGCAGTAAAGACATCAACAGGCCGGGTACATTCTCCGTCTCGGGGTGGATGAAGGGTTGCAGCCACAGTCCTTCGCTGCCCTGCACCATTTCGGTGTATCCCACCAGCCGCCCCTGCTGGCGGATGAGCAAACCGCGCGGGCGCTGCTCAAATAAGCCTTCCACCGGCTGCACCAGCGCCGGCACCAGTGATTGCGCCAGCGAGCGCACCGCGATCACATCCACTTCTTCCGCCGGCTGCCATTCAGCCTCCGCGCCGGGGTAAGCCGTTAACGCGCTTGCCCCGTCACCGGGTTGATACTTCCAGACCCGCTGCCAGGCATACACCGCGAAGCCGGCCCGCCGCAGCGCGTCAAAATACTGGCTGTGTTCATCCGCGTCCGCCAACAGGTGGTGCGCGGACCATTCGCCGGCCTGCGCTGTCAGGTGATCCATCATGGTGGGCAGCAGGGGAGAAAAGATGGCACGGCCGGGCGCGATGAAGGCCGTATGCGCCAGCCGGCTGCCGCCGCGGTGGGTGATCTGCCCGACCATTTGAATATTGCCGGCTTCTTCCAGCACGGCAGTGTAGATGCCCGCGGCCGGGTTCAAATATTCCAGAAAGGCGCGTGTCCGCAGCGGATTACCGCGGGTCAGCTGTTGGGTGGTGTCCAGTGGCAGCACCTGGTCCCGCAGACGCCGCAGTGAGGGAAGATCCAGCAGATCAACAGATCTTAAGCCGATTTTGCCATCTCCATAAATAACTGGTGGAAGCGGTCATCCCTGGTTAATTCCGGGTGGAAAGAGGTTGCCAGCAGGCGCCCCTCGCGGGCGGCTACGATGCGTCCGCCTGGCAGCGCGGCCAGCACTTCTACATTCTCCGCCGCGTTTTCGATCAGCGGCGCGCGAATGAAAATGGCATGGTACGGCCGCTCCACGGCGTCTACTTCAAGCAGGGCAGGCACCGCCAGGTCGACCTCAAAGCTGTTCACCTGGCTGCCAAAGGCATTGCGTTCCACGGTGATGTCCATCAGGCGCAGCAGGGGCTGATGCCGGCGCGCGTCCCGCGAGAGGAAGATCGCCCCGGCACAGGTACCCCAGATGGCATGCTCGCGCGCAAAATCGCGCAGCGGGTCCATCAGGTTGTAGGCCACGGCCAGCTTGCCAATGGTGGTAGATTCACCGCCCGGGATGATCAGGCCGTCCAGCCCGGCCAGGTGCGCCGGTAAGCGGACTTCGCGGGTCTCCGCACCAAGGCGGCGCAGCGCCTGGATGTGTTCAATGAACGCACCCTGCAGCGCCAGCACGCCGATGCGCGCCATTACCAGCCTCGCGTGGCGATCAGGTCGGCGTCAGGGATGGAAGAGATCTGGCGTCCCACCATCGGTTCACCCAAATTGCGGCTGACCTCGGCCAGGATGTTGGCATCCTGATAATGCGTGGTGGCTTTGACGATGGCCGCAGCCCGTTTGGCCGGGTCACCGGATTTGAAGATGCCGGAGCCGACAAAGACACCGTCGACGCCCAGCTGCATCATCAACGCCGCGTCAGCCGGGGTGGCGATGCCGCCAGCGGCAAAATTGACGACCGGCAGCCGGCCCAGCTTTTTCGTTTCCAGCAGCAGCTCATACGGCGCGCCCAGTTCTTTGGCCAGCGACATCACTTCTTCTTCCGGCATGTTCTGCAGCTTGCGGATCTCGCCCAACACCGAACGCGCGTGGCGTACCGCTTCTACTACATCGCCGGTGCCAGCCTCGCCCTTGGTGCGGATCATAGCCGCGCCTTCGCCTACCCGGCGCAGCGCCTCGCCCAGGTTGCGGCATCCGCACACAAACGGGACGGAAAAGTCATGTTTGTTGATGTGGTGAGCTTCATCCGCGGGGGTCAACACCTCGGACTCATCGATATAGTCCACTTCCAGCGCCTGCAGGATCTGCGCTTCCACAAAATGCCCGATGCGGCACTTGGCCATCACCGGGATGGTGACAGCTTCTTTGATCTTGATGATCAGTTCCGGGTCGCTCATGCGGGCTACCCCGCCGGAGGCGCGGATATCCGCGGGTACTCGTTCCAGAGCCATCACGGCGCAGGCACCAGCTTCTTCGGCGATCCTGGCATGCTCCGGTGTCACCACATCCATGATCACGCCGCCTTTTAACATCTGTGCCAGCCCGGCTTTCACGGCAAAAGTTGCTTTTTGCTGCTCCATTACTTCCTCCATTAACCTGTGAGTTCTTCATTAATTTTACCACGGCTAACCCTGCCGTTCCGGCCGTCCGCGCTTACCCGCAGACCAAAAACTACTTCCCGGGCAGGGGGAGGCACGGCTGCCTAAGGTATAATCGTTCGCATGACGAATTTTCGCCTCCCAAAAGCCGTTTTGTGGGATATGGACGGCACGCTGGTCGACACCCATGAAGCTCATTACCAGACCTGGGTAAACGCGCTGGCCAAGCACGGTGTGGTGATTACCCGCGAGCAATTCGCGCCGTTATACGGGTTGAGCAGCCAGACCATCATGGAAAGCATCATCGGACCGGATGTTTCACCCGAGCTGGTGCGGGTACTGACGGAAGACAAAGAGTCCGCCTACCGTGACGGCCTGCGCGGCAACCTGAGTCTGCTGCCGGGTGTGGCGGATTGGCTGGCGCGGTTTTCCGCGGCGGGTATCCCCCAGGCAGTCGCGTCTGCCGGACCGCTGGCGAATATTCAGGCCGTGCTAACCGAAACACACATCACGCACTTCTTTACCGAAATCTGTTCATCGGTCGGCCACCCGGGCAAACCCGACCCCTGGGTGTTTTTTGAAGCCTGCCGCGTGTTGGGCGTAGAAACAGCCGACGCGCTGGTGATCGAAGACTCCCCGCACGGAGTGCAGGCTGCCAGTCAGGCCGGCTGCCGCTGCATCGCCGTATCCACCCAGCTGACCCCGCGGGCGGCGGCTTCTGCCAGCCTGGTGGTGCCATCGCTGGATAAATTAACTCAGCAGCAGGTGGACCAGATCTTCAACAGTTAACCTGAGAGAAAAACTCCGCGCGGCGCGCGGAGTTTTTTATTGGTTGTTATCATTACCTGGTTCCGTCTGCGGCAGATCTTCCCCGTCCTGCTCCCAGTCCTCTGGCAGGCGTTCCTGATCGACGAACAATCTCTCCCGCAGCCGCCGCAGCCAGCGCCGCACGCGGTTGACCGGCTTGGCGGAGAAACGGTTGACGAAATGCCGCGCGGCCTGTTCCAGGGTAACCACACCGCCGCTCTGTTCCGCCAGGTAATACTGGTGCTCGATGATCCACAGGTACAGGTCGGCTTCACTGCGGCCGGGGAAGTGCGCCAGGATCTTCATGCTGCTGATGATCTCGACCAGCGGCAGATACACCCGCCGGTACCAACTGCGGGCGGCTTTTTCCGGCCCCAGGTCGTGCTGGTAATGCTCGCCCAGGTACCAGCGGTGCACCGAGATGTGCTCCAACAGTTTGTCGTACTGCCCGGCCTGTGTCAGGCGGATCTCCCGCTGCGCGCTGACCCCTTTCAGACCGGTCGCCTCCAGAAAGCGCTGGTATTCCTGCACCAGGATCAGCTGTTCCAGGTCGGTTTCGGGGGTGATGTCCACATCGGTTTGAATCTCTGTCACGTAGGCATCGATAAACACCTGCCCGCGCTCGCGCGCCACCGATACACGGTGGTTGCCGTCTTTCACAAAATACACCGCGCCGATCTTGTACAGTTCCACCGCCGGCAGGGGGATGTCTTGCATGCGCGCGCGGTCGATGTTCTCCCAGCGCGAGCGGATGTAGGTCAACTTGGGCAGGAAGGCCCGGTCAAAATCCTGATAGCGGCCCACCGAGCCAATGATATGATCCAGCGGTACTTCCACATAGCCCAGGTCGGCCTGTCCGCGCCAGGAGATGTTGCGGCGAATCTCGTCGAATGGCAGCAGGTCGTTGTTGGTGCGCCGCAGCCGGCTAAAAGCAGCTTTGATGAAGGCCTTGAGATGCGCGCGGGCAAAGTCCCTGCGGGCCTGCTGCTCCACCCCCTGGGTGTTTATATCTAATGGGTTGGCTATTTCTACTCTCTTCCTGTATTAATCAAACTCATAAAACCGTTTCCCGGTATCCGTAGGTGTTGACCACGGTGGTGCTGCCGTAGCGGGTGACGGTGTCTTTGGTACCGTGATAAAGATGGATGTGCCCGTGGAAGTGATAGCGGGGTTTAAACACGCGGTCCAGCCAGCGGAAGGCCTGAATACCGCGATGCGGTAAATCGTCCATGTCATGGATGCCGGCCGGCGGCGCGTGGGTGATGAAGACATCCAGATAGCGGCCGAAACGGGCATAATTCAGCAGCATCCCGGGGATGAGGGAAAACACCCAGGTCCACATGCGCTGCTGGGAGTACTGGTAAGGCCCATAATTGTACTGCAAGCAGCCTTCCACCCCGGCCAGCAGCAGTCCGCGGTAAGAAATACAGCGTCCGTGAATATTAACGCCGCCTTCCGGTTTTCGTTTCAGCCCGGCAACGGTCTCTTCCACTTGGTTAGCATGGTTGCCATGCACATAAAAAAGCGGCACATCCAGCATACTGATCATGTATTCCAGGTAACTGTACGCCAGGTCGCCGCAGCCCAGGATGAGATCCACATCGCCGAAGCGTTCGCGGATCCGCGGGCTGTAGATCAAGCTCAGTTCCACATCACTGACCGAGAGGAGTTTCACCCCTCACCCAGGCCGATGACCTGCGCCGCGGCCAAACCGGCAGTGTGTGTGATGGAAACGCTCCAGTGGGTGATGCCCAACGAGCCTGACCGCCGGGCTGCCGCGCCGGTCAGGCGTATCACAGGCGCGCCGCGCTCATCATTTAATATTTCCATGTCCTGCCAGCGGATCTCGCCGATACCGCAGCCCAACGCCTTGGCGGCCGCTTCTTTGGCCGCAAAGCGCCCGGCCAGGAACTGCGCGTCACTGCCCAGCCGCAGCTCCGCGGGGGTCAGCACGCGGCGGGAAAAGCGCAGATAGATCGCCTGATCCAACTCCCGCAGGCGGCGCACTTCCACCAGATCCAGGCCGGATACCAGGCGCATGCGGCTTACCCTGTCGGTCCGGCCGAAGCGATGGCCAGCGTGCGCGGGTCCAGGTAACGGCGGGAGGCTTCCAGTATCATCTCCGACGTGACCGCGCGCACCAGCCCGGCATACTCGCGGTAATAATCCAGGCTCAGCTGGTAGCGTTCCAGGTGCAGCAGGGCGGAAGCCACGCCCGAGTTGGATTCCATGGCCAGCGGCAGCCGGCCGATGTAATTAGCCTGGCTGTCACTCAATTCTTCGGCATCCACTGGTTTTTGTAAATAGCGGGCGATCTCCTGCTTGACCAGCGCGATGGTCTTTTCCACATTGGCCGGGTTGACGCCCGCGGAGACCTCCCAGGTGCCCGGCCCCACCCCGGAATTTAATCGGGTGTAGGCGTAATAAGCCAGTCCGGAACGTTCGCGCACCACCTCACCGATGCGGCCGTACATGCCGAACTGCCCCAGCACATTATTGCCGAGTGAGATGGGTAGATGGTCCGGTGACTTGCGGGTCGGGCCGCTGCCGCCCATCACAATATCGGATTGCACCATGCCTTCCACCGGGGCGTGCTCGCGCGTTTCGACAGTCGGCGGGATGAATACCGGCAGCTCCACCGGCGCGGATTGCTGCGGATTCTGCCAGCTGCCAAAGGCCGCGTTCACCAGGTCTACAGCCCGGGCCGGTTCCACATCACCGACGATCACCAGCACCATGCCGCGCGGACCGAAATGTTTGGCGTGATAGTCCGCCAGGTCATCGCGGAAGATACGCGCCACGGTCTCGGGGTAGCCGTCGTCCGGCCGGCCGTAGGGATGATCGCGGTAGAGCAGCCGGTCAAAGGTCAGTGATGCCATGTCGGAGGTATCCTGCGCCCGCAAAGCCAGCCCGGTCAACAACTGAGCCCGCATCTTTTCCACATATTCAGCCGGGAAGGTAGGCGTCTCGCTGGTTTCACGCAGCAGGGCCAGCAGCATGGGCAGATCCTCGATCAATGACCGGCCGGTAAAGCTGGTGGTGTGAGTATTGCCGCTGTACCCCAGGCTGGCGCCGGATGATTCCAGTAGATCAAAGATCTGGTGGAAGGTCCGCGTTTGTGTTCCGCGCGTCAGCATGGAGGCGGTAAAATCAGCCAGGCCGAGCTTGTCCTGCGGATCGCGCAGCGCGCCGGTATCCACATAGCCGTGCACGACCACGGAGGGAGAGCTGTGATTGGCGCGCGTCAGCACGGTGATGCCGTTCGGCAGGACAGCGCGCAGGGTATCATCCGCGCCGGGCAGGGTATTCCGGACAGTAGGATTACTCATGGCTGTCTCCTTCCCCCGCGGGGTGATACACGCCCACCACGCGTTGACCGCTCTTCAAGTATTGCATTGCCACCCGCAGCACATCTTGCGTGGTGACTTCCGCCAACCGCTGCAGGTAAGTCTCAAACCAGCCGTAACTGGCGAACATTTCAGCGTAACCCAACCAGAATCCCTGGTTGGTGATGTTTTCCGCCCCGTAGACGAAGAGTGCCCGCGCCTGCTTGATGGCGCGTTCGATCGCCTGCGGGTTGACCGCATCCTGCTGTAACCGGTCGATCTCCTCATCAAATGCCAGGAGGATATCTGCTACCGCTTTGCCGGGCGCCGCGGTGATGGTGATATCGTACAGGTACGGGTCAATGGTGGCGGATAAGCCGCCGTGCGCGCCGACCGCCAGTTGTTTTTCTACCAACCGCTGGTACAGCCGGCTGGTTTTATTAGAGATTCCGCCGCCGCCGAACATATTCAAACCCGACGTGCCGGTCAGCAGGCTGTCCAGCACGGTCAGGGGAAAGAAATCCGGGTGATTGGCCCGCGGCGCGCGGTACGCCACCTGGATGAAGGTGGTTTCGCCCGGCCCGGAAACATCCACCCGCTTTTCCGCGGCTGGCAGCGCGTCTTCCGCGATCTCCGCGCGGATTCGCTGCCCGCCCGGTATGGCGCCGAAGGCGGTTTGCACCTTCTCCCGCATGGCGGCAGTGTCAAAATCACCGGCGATCGCCAGCACCGCGTTGGCCGGGTTGTAATGCTGCCGGTAATGCTGATACAGGTCATCGCGCTGCATGGTGCGCAGGTCAGCCATCTCGCCGATCACTTCATGCTGGTATGGATGCGCGCTGAAAGCGGCTTTTTGCATGGCCTCACCCAGGCGAAAGAGCGGTTCGTTTTCATTACCTTCCCGCTCTGAGATGATGACCGTGCGCTCTGAACTGACTTCCTGCGCGTCGTACAGGCTGTTGACCATGCGGTCGGCTTCCAGCTGTAAGGCGATCTCCACCTTGTCGGCTGGCATGGTCTCGAAGAAGGTCGTCCAATCCAGGTAGGTAAAGGCGTTCCAGGTACCGCCTTCGCGTGAGACGGTGCGGTCCATCTCGCCCTGCGGGTGAGACGGCGTGCCTTTAAATTGCATGTGTTCCACCCAGTGCGAAATACCGGTGATGCCCGGGTGTTCGTTGCGCGAACCAACGCGGTACCAGACCCAGCTGCTGATCAGCGGGGCTGAATGGATCTCCTTTAATTGCACCTGCAAGCCGTTTTCCAGCCGGTAGGTAAGATACTCTGCTGCCATGGGCTCCTTTGTAAATCCCCGGGGGGATATTGTTTGAGTATTGGTCTATTCAATATATCATAATAATAAAATGACATCTAATAAGCAGTTATAATATTGCGTCATAACGGTATGAGGAGAGATGCATGACTGGTAGCGGTTTAATGGTGGCGGTCATTGGCGCCGGACCAGCCGGCCTGTATGCCAGCAAACAGCTGGCCGCGGATGGCTGCGAGGTCGCTCTTTTCAACAAAGATATCAAGCCGGGGGGACTGGCAGAGTACGGCATCTACCTGACCAAACACAAAATGAAAGAAGGCTTGCGCAAGCAGTTTCGCGCCATCCTGGCGGACCCGCTGGTGCATTATTACGGGAACACCCGCGTTGGCAAAGATGGCGACCTGACGCTGGCTGATCTGCGTTCATTAGGCTTCGCCGCGGTGCTGGTCACCACCGGCGCGCAGGCTGCCAAGCCGCTGGGCATCGCGGGCGAGAACTTACCCGGTGTGTATCATGCCAAGGATGTAGTTTACCATTACAACCTGCTGCCGCCTTTCAGCCGCATGCCGATGAAAGTCGGGCGGAAAGTGGCCATCGTCGGGGCCGGCAATGTGATGATGGATATCGCCCACTGGCTGATCGATGAAAAGCAGGTGGATGAGGTGGTGGCGGTCGTCCGCCGCGGACCGGCTGAAGTTAAATTTGACAAGAAAGAGCTGGAAAGCGTGGCCGCCAACCTGGATCTGGCCGCGTTGAAGGAAGAGATATCCCACGCCACGCCGCTGATGCGCTCGCTGGGGCAGGACCCGGAAGCCGCGCTGGCATTCTATACCGAAGCCATTCACAAGGCAGAGCCGCACACTTCGCGCACCCGCTTTTCTCTGCGCTTCCTTTCCGCCCCGCGTGAATGCCTGGCCAATGACAACGGCAGCTTCTGCGGACTGGTGGTGGAAGAAAATACGCTCACCCCGGCCGACGGCGGCCCCAAGCCGGTTGGCACCGGTTTGCTTTCCATATTAAATGTAGATACGCTCATCCTCGCGATCGGCGACCGGGTGGACGACCTGCTGGGGCTGCCGCTCAACGGCAATCAGTACGGCATCCACCCCCGGCCGGCTTACCCGGTAGAAGGCACCTCTTATGAAGCCTATGACCCGGTAAAAGGCAACGCTGTGGACGGGGTTTTTATGGCCGGCTGGGCCAGGCAGGCCAGCACCGGGCTGGTGGGCATCGCCCGAAAAGACGCCACCAACGCCGCGTCAGCCGTCAGCCAGTACCTGGCCGCCAACGCCGGTAAGGCGCAGGCACCCGTGCAAAATATCCAGGCGGAGTTGGATGGACGGCTGCCCTACCGGGTGGATGCCGCCGATATCCTGAAACTGGAAGCTTACGAACAGCGGCAGGCAGCTGACCACGGGCTGGAGGGTTTCAAATTGGATACCAACGACCAGATGCTGGCTGTTATCCAGGCTGGAAAGGGTAGCTGACCCGTTTCCTTGATCTGGAGTTTTAGAAGAAAATTAAAAAGCTCGGAGGTGTCCCTCCGGGCTTTTTGCCTGTTATTCTATTAGTCGCACTGCTCGAAAGCGGGCAGGTGCTGGTTCAATGAGGCGCTTTGCAGATTGGTGAAGACCTGCCAGATGTCCTGGTGAGCCACATCCTTCATTAACTGGGTGTATAAGTCCGCGTCAGCGATTTCGGCAGTGATGCCAATTGCGCAGGCTTCGGCGACCGTATCAGCAGCCAGCGGTTCAGTCAGGCCGGGGTTGGCAGGGACATCTACTCCGTAACGTTCTGCCAGACGAACGAGGACATTCACATGCTGCTGCTCAGCATTAACCACCCGAGAAAACGGGAAGATGCTGCCAAACTGATCGATCACCGCCTGGTAGGTGTTCAACGCGCCGTATTCTTCCAAAATCGCTTCCCGCAAAGCCAAAGCTTCCTCCGCGGAGAGCGGTGTTGCCGGGATGGCACCACCGCTGCCGCCGCGCCCGCCCCGGCGCTCATTTCCCTGGGCAGAGACTGGCGCGGTGGCAAAGAACAATCCGAAGAGGGTGGCCGCCAGTATGCCGCCAGTGATCCATTTATAAATTCGTTTCCGGTTCATAATATTTCTCCTTTTGAAGTACTGATTGAGAAATTCTAAAAGCCGGATACGAAGATTTGATGAAGAAACTGTGAATTACTTTTGTGGATTTGAGGAAAGATGGTTTGGATGTTCAATCCGTGCCAGAAAATGCCTGATCGCGGACAGATACTCGGTTATCTCTGCGTACTCCACAAGGTGAATATGCGGATTGCCGCTGATCATCTTACTCACGCGGACTCCTTGCCGGCAGCCGCAGATGACTGGTTTCTGCATCGCTACCGCGCTGGCGATCTCATAACCCACCCCGTGCGACGGTGTGCTGACCTCCGCAACCACGGCATCGCTGGCAGCCAGCCAGTCCATATCCCGCGCGTATGTCTCTGCCGCGGATACCTGCATCTCTTCGTGCATCACACCCGGAGATGCCAGAATGGCAGTCGGTACATGGTGACCATCCGCCTGGAGCGCCGCCACCATTGCCTGGTACGCTGGTTCATCTTTTCTTCCGCCGGTAATGGAGCAGGAAAAGTAGATCTCCATCAATCAGCCAGAAAAATCCCCTGCTCATCCATCCGGATGATCCGTACCAGCGAGTGGATCGGGACGTTCAGGTAAGCCAGCGCTTCACGGCCACCTTCAAAGGTCTTTTCGAGCAGCGCCCCCACGCCCACTACCTGCGCGCCGGCCGCTTCTGCCAGCCGCACCAGGCCGAGGATGGTGTTACCCGAAGCCAGAAAATCATCCACGATCAGCACCCGCTCGCCGCAGCACAGGTACTCGGGTGAGACGATCAGGTCTGTCATGACGCCTTTGGTGTGGGAGGGCGCGGTGGTCAAGTAGACCGTACCTGGCATGGTGATGGGCTTCGTCTTGCGGGCATACACCACCGGGATACCCAGGTGACGGGCAGCCATCAACGCCGGCGCGATGCCGGAGATCTCAGCGGTGAGGACGCGGGTCGGTTTTTGCGCGGCGAACAGGCGGGCAAATTCCGCGCCGCAGGCATCCATCAGCTGCGGGTCCACCTGGTGATTGATGAAACTATCCACTTTGAGAATACCCCGCCCCAGGTTGTATCCTTCGTGTAGTACTTTGTCCTTCAATGCTTGCATCTCGTCCTCCCGGGTAGTTGTTTGGACAATTGTACATCACCCCGCGCGGAATGAACAAGCCCTGACTGTGTTAGAATTTATATCAGCATGTTCCGCCTGATCCTCGCCTCCAATTCACCCCGCCGCCGGGAGCTGCTCTCGCTGCTGGGCCTCCCTTTCGAATCCACCGCGGTGGAGGTGGACGAGACGCCCGGGTGGAATGAAGCACCGGCAGCCTGCGTGACCCGCCTGGCGCAAGAGAAAGCGCGGCAGGCGCTGCGTGAGGTCCAGCCTGCGGATGGCATGATGCTGCTGACCAGTGATACCATTGTCGCCCTGGCAGGCAAGATCTACGGCAAACCGGCCAACGCGGCAAAAGCGCGTGAAATGCTCACCAGCCTGCGCGGCCGGGAGCACAGCGTGTTGACCGCCATTACCCTGGCCTTTCCGGACGGCCGCGGCATCACCGATCTGTGTGAGACCCCCGTCCCGATGCGGAACTATACCGACGCGGAGATGGATGCCTATATCGCGTCGGGCGACCCGCTGGATAAAGCCGGGGCCTATGCCATTCAACATGCCGGCTTTCACCCGGTAGACGCGTTGACCGGCTGTTTCGCCAGCGTGATGGGCTTACCGCTCTGCCATGCGGCGCGGTCGCTGACTGCGGCAGGCATTACCGTTCAGCCCGGTCTGCCGGCCAGGTGTCAGCAGAAATTACATTATCAATGCCCGGTGTACTCCGCCGTTCTCAAGGCGGCACCGCTTGATCAGGAGATCCAACTATGAAAATTTGGCGAATCGCGCTCGTGATGGCTTTTCTGCTTTCCGCCTGTGCCCCGGCGGCCGCGCCGACCAGCGAAACCCCCGCGGCAACGGCGACATCCTCCCTGCCCACGCCGCAGATCAACACCACCCGCGTGCCGGACCCAGAATCCGCGGCCGTCACATTTTTGGACGCCTGGAAGGCGGAAGACTACCCCAAAATGTACAGCCTGCTGACCACCATCAGCAAAGACGCCATCACGCTGGAAGATTTCATCGCCAAATATGACCAGACGGCCGTCAGCATGTCGCTGCAGACCATTGACTATGCCATCCTGTCCGCTCTGACCACGCCAACCACCTCTACCATTGCTTACCGCGTCACTTACCATACCATCCTGCTGGGTGATTTTGAGCGGGAAATGACCATGAGCCTGGATCAGGATAAAGGCTACTGGCTGGTGCAGTGGGAAGACGGCTTGATCCTGCCTGAACTGAAGGGCGGTAACCGCCTCTCGCTGGATTATAAAATACCGTCCCGCGGCAACATTTATGACCGCAACGGGCAAGCTATCGCCGCGCAAACAGACGCGGTCGCTCTGGGCGTCATCCCCTCTTACATCTCGCCGGACGCGGAAGAATCCCTGTTGAAGCTGCTGAACCGCTTGACGGGTATCCCCACCGCGTGGATCCGCTCCACCTACTCCGGTTTCGAGAACTTTTACATCAACGTGGGTGAGACCACCGCCGAAGAGTACAACAAGGTCTCCGCCACGCTGGCCACCTTCAGCGGGGTCGATGTGACCCCGTACAATACGCGCTATTATTTTGACGGCGGTATCGCGCCCCAGACGATTGGCTATGTTCAGCTCATCCCGGCCGAGGAATTGGACGCCTACAAGCGCCGCGGTTACCTGGGTGATGAGAAAGTCGGCGTCTCCGGCCTGGAGAAGTGGGGCGAGGATTACCTGGCGGGCAAACACGGCGGCAACCTGTACGTGATCGACCCGGCCGGCCAGATCGTCACCCGGCTGGCCTCCGCCGAACCCGGTGCGGCGCAATCCATCACCCTGACCATTGACAAAGACCTGCAGCTGGGCGCTCAGCAAGCCATGGGCGGCTTCACCGGCGCGGCCGTGGTGCTGGAACGTGACACCGGCCGCGTGCTGGCGATCGTTTCCGCGCCGGCTTATGACCCCAACCTGTTCGACCCGAACAATGCCAACTTCCAGTTCCTGGGCAACCTGCTGGCAGATACCCGTCAGCCGTTGATCAACCGCGCCACCCAGGGCCAGTACCCGCTGGGCAGCATCTTCAAATTGATCACCGCCGCGGCGGCGCTGGAGAGCCAGCAATTCACCCGCGACACGGTGTACTACTGCGGGCATGAGTTCACCGACCTGCCCGGGACGACCCTGTATGACTGGACCTATACCAAGGGCTTTGATCCCAGCGGCAATTTGAACCTTCCGGGTGCCATCATGCGCTCCTGCAACCCGTGGTTCTGGCATATTGGCTTACATCTCTACCAGGTCGGCCTGCAGAACGCCGTACCGGATATGGCGCGCGCCTTCGGCCTGGGTTCTGCGACTGGCATCGGCCAGATTGCCGAGGACGAGGGTTATGTTCCCGATCCAGCCAGCGAAGGTGATGCCACCCAGTTGGCGATCGGCCAGGGCGCGCTGCTGGTCAGCCCCTTGCAGGTGGCGCGTTTCGTGGCCGCGCTGGGGAACGGCGGCACCCTCTACCGGCCGCAGATCATCGAAAAGATCGCCGCGCCGGACGGTACTCCTTCCCTGACTTTCAAACCGGAAGAACAGGCTAAACTCCCCATCTCAGCCGAGACGCTGAAAGTGATCAGGGAAGGCATGTATGAGGTCGTCCACAATTCGCGCGGCACCGCGTCCCGCTCCTTCTACGGCATGGATACGCCCATCTACGGTAAGACCGGCAGCGCTACCAACCCGGGCGAAGAAGCGCATGCCTGGTTTGCCGGCTACACCGACGCGCGCAACCCGGATAAACCGGATATCGCGGTGGTGGTGCTGGTGGAGAACATCGGTGAAGGCAGCGATTATGCCGCGCCGATCTTCCGCCGCATCGTGGAGCTGTATTTCAACGGCCAGATCAGCCGGCGCTACCCCTGGGAATCCTCGTTCAACATCACGGCGACCCCCACCATTGAAGGCGCCAACGCGGATGTGACGCCCACCCCGTAAAATCTGGATGGAAACGATCACCACTGGCATCGTGCTGCGTTCGCAATCCGGCTTCTACCATGTGCAGACGCCGGACGGGCGGGTGGTCTGCCAGTTGCGCGGCCGGCTGAAGCGCAACCGCTTTGACAGCGATATTCTGGCGGTCGGTGACCGGGTGGACATCTCTTTGCAAGCCGACGGCAGCGGGATGGTGGAAGAGATCCACCCGCGGGTGCGCATGCTGGCGCGCATGGACCCGACGCCGAAAGGAATTTACCACCAGATCCTGCTGGCCAATGTGGATCAGATCATCCTGATCTTTGCCTGCGTCAACCCCGCCCCACATTTACGGATGCTGGACCGCTTTCTGGTGATTTCCGCCAGGGAAGAAATCCCCGTCTTGATCGTGTTCAATAAACTGGATCTGGTGGGTGAATACACGGCCGAGGAGATGTTCGGCCATTACCGGCAGATCGGTTACCCCTTGCTGTTTACCTCCGCGTTGGACGGCCGCGGGTTGGATGAACTGAATCAGCGCATCGCCGGCAAGCTGAACGCCTTCACCGGCCCATCCGGGGTGGGCAAAAGCACGCTGCTGAACCGCTTGCAGCCCGGGCTGGGGTTAGCCGCACGTGAGGTCAGCGATGCTACTGGTAAAGGCCGGCATACCACGGTGGTACGGGAGATGTACCCGCTGGCGGAGGGAGGGTATGTGGTGGATACGCCGGGCATCAAAGCCCTGGCGCTGTGGGATACCGAACCGGAAGAGCTGGACGGCTACTTCCCCGAGATCGCCCCGCTGGTGCAGAATTGCGCGTTCAATGATTGCACCCACCGCGTGGAGAAGGGCTGCGCCGTGCGCGCGGCCGTGGCAAGCGGCAGCATCCACCCGGCCAGGTATGAGTCCTACCTCAAGCTGCGTTTTGGGGAATAGAAAAGAAAGGCGGGTATCGCTGCGCTCTGCCTGGCTTATACAAACCCTGGTGCCTTGGGAACGCACCCTACCACCCATTCCGTCATGTTGAGCGCAGCGACACCTGCGCTGCACGCAAGTGCAGCGAACATCTCTTACATAATCTGAATAGATCACACGCGTTACTCAAGGTGACGGTATTTTGGTAGGTCGGTTTGAGGGGAACCCGCGTTGCCGGATAAATCCCTCGCGCCAAAAAATCTTTCCGAAGCGTATTAGCTGCTGACCATCAACGTTTTGCTTCTTATTCGCACCAGTAGACAACAGAGGATGAATATCAGGATAGTGAAACCCATGATAATCACCTTACTCACCCAGAGTTGCTCAAACGGCGGCGGGTATTTTTGTGAAGCCCACCACATGAACAAGTAAAACCGCGGTCCGACAACAGAAAGAATGGCCCTGGCGCCAAGAAAATTAATTGACCAAATAAATATCCCGGCAAGGTAGCCAGAGTTCATGTCAATAAACCCAAAGGAAATACCAGATATCAGGCACGAAAAAAACAAACAGGTTGGAATGGAAACAAAAACACTGGAGAAATGAATAACTCCCGGGTAAATACTCGTAATTATTGAATATTGAACCAACATTAGCATTACATAGATTCCATTCGCCAATAGCAACCGTCGCGCCCAGAGCTTTACTATCCCTTGTCTTGTGGCAGTAAAGACAAGCGAACCAGTCTCCACTTCAGCAAGTAGGACTATATTGGAAAAAAAGCCAGTTATAAGAGGTGGCACCACCTCCAACAATAAGGCTATTCGGATTTTTCTCTCAACCAAATCCAGGCTATTTTCAGTAATCAGAATTAAGGATAAGGCCAGATATGCCGCCAGGACCCAGAAATATCCTGGAAAGCAACTTTTATAATCGTAAAAATATAGAGTCACCAGACATAAAAGCCGGCTTCGCTTCTCGATCCGGGCTGGTGGTCTCACTGCGGTGATCCCTGTCCGCAGATGTCATCCGCTACGGGTATCATAACTGCCAGCCGATCGAATTCATCCAAAGTCAATTTTCTGGTAAGTGACAATTCTTTGCATTGAGTAAGTAAATACAGGAATTCTTGTAAACATAATTTATCGCCGATATTGGCTATTTCTGGCAGCAACCGGACAGAGCTGTCAGGTAGAATCACTGGTAAAAAAACTGATTTTAAAGGGTCACCTCCAGCATCCGCGTATTGTTGAATCACATCCGCATATTCTTGATTTTGATCAATCTCGCTTGAAAGGCGTAACGCAGCATAAAGGAGGAGCGGTGCAACGAAGTTGTTCTCATCCTGAATGTCATATTCACCGCTCCCGACAATCAAGGTGCTGTAAAGGTCCTGGCATCTCTGATCTTCGCACCACCAGGCGATAAGGACATCCTGGGCCACTAATGTTGTGATATTTAGTGATTTTTCAACCAAACTCGGATTATGACTGGTATCTAGTAGTTTTTTAGCAAACACCAGTCTTTCAGGAATGAAAATACTTTGGTCTGTAGTTTGCCAGTAGCTTTGCTGAATCAGTGGAACTATTATGATCTTCCTATGGTTGTAAGGCGCGATTGAAAGAAAACTGGAGCCAACGTCAAGAACTAATCCATATATGTTAGCTAACTTTGCTTCATTGTCTGTAGACATAAAGCGGTCTGGGAAAAGAACCATCCTGTTATTGTTTGTGTATTGTGAATAATTCCCCGCAATAAGCAATATCCCATCCTCGCTATGTTCCCAGGTGTACACTACAGAATCAACGCCCAAGGTGATTCTATCGGCGGATGTATAAACCACCGGGTATGAATTCGGAATATTAATTAAAATAGAATTCGGGGTGCACTCTGAGATCGGGTGCCAGGATCCCTTCCCCAATATCAAGGCAAAGTTAGCATTCGCAAAAAAACCGGATTCAAAACCGAGGGCTGTAACAGCTGGCTCCTGGTGGTCGTAAGAATAAGAATATCGTGGAATTATCATCCTTCCCGAATACTGTATCTGCATATCCTGCGCAGAACTGTAACCTGGTTTCATATCACTCAATAATTGATCGTTATCAATAGCCTGTGGTTCTATTAATTTTAGCCCGGCGTTCAATGTGAGTGGAACTGAATCGCGAGCTTGTTGATTGCTAAACCGGATTATCGCATTTCCGGCGCTTATGCGCCCGGTCGCATCCAGAGTAATTTCCACAGTATATGTTTCGATATCCGAACAGGCCACTTTCTGTTGCGCATGGCGTAGTGGATCAGGCAGAATATTGGCAAGATGACTTATCTCTTGATACTGAATAGCCATCAGTATGGAACTTATAGCAAGGGCAGAGGTGAAGACCACCAGTGAAATATTCAGCCGCCAAAATTCAAATCGATAACTAACAGTCAGGAGCACATTAGCTAAAAATGACCCCATCAGGCAAAGAAATAAACCCAGGCATAAATACAGGGTGCGATTGAGGAAAACAAATGATGCGTCCGGCCCAAAACCAATCAACGCTGAAGTATAGATAGAGTAAGGCGCAAATGAAAGGGTCTGGCTGATATCTAGCTTAAGCGAGAAATAACCAATGAATACTATTATCAAAATGAACAGAGCATGAATACTCTTCCGTACCAGGATGCTAATCAAGAAGCTGATGCTCAAAGTAAAGATTAAGGTCGGGGTGATGAGCCACAAACATATACTTAAACCTATTGGAGTCGCCTCTGCGCCAAAAGTCAGCCACAACAACCCAGTGAAACAAGCCAATGTGGGCAGTAAGGCCGTAAACTGTACAAGAATGGATGAGGTTAACTTCACCCAGGGATAATAAGTGGATGATAACAATCTCCCCCAAAAATAGGCAAAACCAGGTTGAACTTCTCGTCTGAAGTGATAAACACTGATCACAGCAGTGAATAAACTACCGAAAAGACCTAACCCCTGTGCGGTTATGGTAGAAAAATCAATAACTGTATGAAGGGGTAATTCGTGAATATTAAAATTTAACCAGAATATTGCCAGATAAAAACAGGATAGAAGCCAAATACTTCGCTGAGAACATTGTATTTCCCACTCGTACCAGATGCTGTTTAGAAAAATCCTCATCGATATCCCAAAGGATGTCTCTTAGGTCGCAATTGAAATCAAATAAGAATCTTCAAAAGTAGGGGCTACAATATCAGCATCCAAAGGTACCGGGTGATCATTGAGGGTGAACCTGGCTTCTATTTGCCTGTGTGAAGCTACCTGATGAAATGATATAACCTTGTATCTTTCTCTGAACTGATCCCAATCTTCGAGATCAACTCTCATCCCCCATAATTTCCCCTCAGCCTGTTTAATCAAATCTGAAACCTGTCCGTTGTATTTCATCTGACCATGATCCAGTAACATAACCCGGTCTGTTAATGAAACGATATCCTCAATAATGTGTGTCGACAGGAGAACCGTCTTCTTCAACGCAATTTCACAAAACAGATTCCTGAAGCGAACCCTTTCTGCTGGATCCAACCCAGCTGTAGGTTCATCGATCAGCAAGACTGGTGGATCATGAATCAGTGCCTGAGCTATAACTAATCGCTGTTTCATTCCCCCAGACAGTGTATGGATCTTTTTTTTCGCCAGGGAGTCTAGTCCGACCTGACCAAGTACATTCACAAGCTTGCTCTTGGGGTAATGACACCGGCTAAGTATAGCCATGTAGTCCAAGAAATCCACAACAGCCATATTTGGGTACAAGGAAAAACCTTGTGGAACAATCCCAATACTTTTGCGAACAGCGGGCGCGTTCGTTACAGTATCAAACCCATTAACAAGAGCTCGACCAGAACTTGGCCTGATGAGGGAGGTAAGAATATAGATCAGAGTGGTTTTACCCGCCCCGTTCGGGCCAAGTAATCCCGTTATGCCAGTTCCGACATGGAAACTAATGTCCTGAAGGGCATAACAACCTTCCAGAGAATAGGTTTTGGATAGATGTTCGACCCTGATGGACATAGATTATTGAAGGAAAAATAGTAAAACTCGGTAATGAGCGTTTACATAGAAAATACTCTTTTCTCCAATATCGTTTTAATGATTACGGGCATTGGCTGTATGTGTTGCAGCGAAAATTCGTATATGTGACGCATCCACTCGTCGTGCAATTTGCGCAATGGTTTTCCTGCCAGTCTTGCTTGCCAGGCCACCAGGAATCGCAACAAGAACCTGTATCGTGCCAGCCCCCACATGTCGTACCTGCCTGAACTGTCGATGTGAAGATAGCCGCGGCAGAAAACACCACAATAACGAAAGATACAATAATTATCAGGCGCTGACTTTGTACAACCGGCAAATGGATAAACATAAAACCCTCCTTCGACTATGATGTTCCCTTCATGTGATCAACAATCTCCTTTTCAGTCATTACACTTGCAGAATCGACAATTATCCCGTCTGAATTAATCGCGAAAAATGTCGGTGTAGCATTCACTCCATATAGATCAAAAATCTTCTGCGAGCCCAGGAGGGTATGGATATTTGGGTAATCATTCGTCAAGGCTGACATGAATTCGATATTTTGTTCCATGGTATTCGAAGTAATTATAATAATTACCATCTCAGGGTGATTTTTCGCGTAACTGAGAAGTTCAGGGTACATGTTCTGACAGGCCTGGCATTCGTGATTTGAAAAAACAAGGAGGGATGGCTGTCTTATCTGCTCGCTTAACCTGAAAACATCACCATTCGTATCGGGCAACTCAAAATCGATATAGCTATGACCAACGAGGGTGCTAGCAGGTGAGATTTCGGAGATTTTACCGGATAAGAGAAATTGATTAATCTGTAACTTAAGATCACTCAGCGAGCGCAGGAGAAGTATTATTAAAAACGATTGAATAACAAGTAGACTGATTATCAAATAACTCAGAATCTCAGCCCTGTTATTCGCTTTTTCGTTCATGCTACACCCCTATGGTCTAGTAACTTACCAGACCTGTAAATAAAAGGTAGCACGAGGGCTGCTCTGTTTCTATACGCAGTTTGTTGATTTTTGATTATGACGTCTCCTGAAAGCTTGAATCCAGTTTACCGATTACCTCACAATTGGTTAGTGCTTACTTCGGTGTGTTTAGGAGAGTAAGGAAGGCTTTGTCTAAATAAGGAATATTGAATACATCGAAACTGTCGGGATAGGGTGAAGTTTTGGCCAACCAGGGATTTGTGTTTGTTGGTGCGTTGGCAACGAACTTACGCCTTGATCCCCCGCAGCAGCATTAAAACCTTCATATAAAACGGTGCCCGCGGACTGGTCTTTGCCAACGATAAAATTTCCTTCACAAATGGATTGTCAAAATAAAATAGCTGGTAGATGAACGACCGGCGCCGGGCGAAGTACTCTTCCAGATTGAACACTTCCCGATATAGGTCGATCTTTCCCAGCAAGTCCAGCATCAGCTGGACGCGGATGCATTTACGGCATTTACCGCAATTATGTAAACCCTTCAGGCAGACATTCAAATGCGTGTAGGATAACGGGATTTCGGTTAGCCTACGGACTTTATCCAGCCGCTTGTATTCCGTCCCCGTTGACAACAGGTCCATCGCGCCAGTAGAGGCGTACGGCAGGATCATTGGATCGGCGTGCGCCATCAACGCCTGCGGACGGATGAAAATATCCGGGTAAGAATACCCGGCAGAGTACAGGAAACGCCGGATGCCGCCCTGCAGCAGGAGCGCGGCGGACGCGCTGCGCAGGGTGTGCGTCTTCTCGAAATTTAACTGGGCGTCAGAGTAAAACTCTGCCAGGTTGGAGTTTACCGCCACCAGCGGCAACCGCAGCTCATTAGCTGTCTGCCGTAAATAAGCCACCCGCCGGGAAAATAGATCATCACCACCCTTGCCGCTGCCGTTGGAACCGACATTAAAGAAAGCCAGGTGTGTCAGGCGGGAGTGTTCTTCTACTTCTGGCGACAGATAGAAATCTTGCAGGGTGATGAAAGAATCCACTCCGGCAGAAAATCCGCTCATAATCCCCAGACCTGCAGGAGTCCGATCAAGCCCTCCCGGCGCGTGGATTTTGGTTCCGCCTATGCCGGGCAGCATGATTTTGAGCAGCGGCAGTAATTGGTGCTGGATGTAAAACTCTTGCTTCTGGTCCAACGCCCCCGCCAGGTAGATCTCTTCACCAGCAGTCAGCGTGGGTATCAGCAAACCCGCCAGGGGAGCTTCATAACCCGGCTCCACCAGGTGCGCGTTTCTCTCTTCCACTGAATACCACAGCACCTGCTGTCGGCCGGCCAGTTCCACCGGGTAGCGGATGGTCAACTCCCCCTGCGCTGTGATAATCTCAGGCTGACCGATCTTCATGCGCGAACCTCCCGTGATATGATCCTGTGATTCTACCGTATCCCAGTTGCAATGCTCTTACCTTTTTCGCCGGGTCTGACTGGCGCGTTGTTCCCGCGCGAAGTTCTCAAAAACTGCCTGCAGGTCAGCTTGAATGCGGTTGAGCGCTTCTCTATCCGGCAATACCGCCTGGTCCAGCAGTTCCGCCAGGTTTTCCCGCCCGGTAAAATGGATCGGAGTGGGCTGCCGTTGAAAGACTGAATAGTAATCCAGATATTTATACTGACTTTCCGCGGAAAGCGCTTCCTGTAAGCTGTACCAGGCGGATGGAATGCCGTAGGCATCCGCGAAAACCAGCCCGTGCAGCGAAGACGACAGGATTACGGAGCAGCCCAACATCTGGCGGATGACCTGTCGGATGCCGCGTTGAATATCGATCAACAGCACCTCCCTGGGGTAGCGCGCGCCCCATTCAGAAGCGCGGGGGTCTGCCTTCTCACGGAAGTGCGGGATAATACCCAGCTTGTAGCGGGGTTTTGCCTGGCCCGGCAGATAGAACGGCAAGAGCAGCCCGGGGTCGCCCAATGCCAATGGGGTGGAGACGCGCAGCGCTTCTTTCGTCAGTTCCCCGCGCAGAGCATCGATCCTTGCGCGGGGCAGCCTGGGAACCGCCGTCAGGTTGAGAATACCGGCCCCGATGATATGCCCCGCAAAATCCGCGGACAGATTTTGCAGGACGGAACCGCAGACAATGACTTCGGCCTGATCCTTCCAGGTGTGCACCGGTGTGAAGCCCATCGCCCGCAGCAGGAAAGGCGCCACCTCATCGCCGGCATTGCGCGCCACGTCCCACCAGTAGGCGTTGACGCGGTTGCCCAGCAAGGCGGAGGTTCCAACGGCGATGGCGCGAGAGAGTCTCATGATCTGCCCGGGTGCAGCTGAAATGTCTGCTTCAACGCAGCGCCTGCTGGTAAATATCCGTCAATACCCGGGTATAGCTGGCCGGGTCGTGATCGCGGACCACCCGCCGCAGCGCGGCTTGCCCTTTGCGCGTCAGCAGCTCCGGCTGCTGGCAGATCTCCCGCACGCTGCGCAGCAAACCCTGAATAATGTGCTCGCTGAGGTCAGCCCTTTCCGCGGTTGTGCGGTAAAGCGCCTCGCCCAGAGTGTCTTTCGGGACCTCGATCACCCAGCCGGTTTCGGGAGTATTCATTTCCGGGATGGCGCGGACATTGGTGGTGATCACCGGGCAGCCGGCCGCCTGGAACTCCAAAATGGATAAGCCGTAGGTATCCGCGTAAGTGGGCAGGAGCCCAACATCCGCCTGCCGCATCTGCTCCAATACAAACTCGTTCGGGACGGCCGGGTACAATGTGACCCAGTCTCCGTTTTGAGCAATAAAATCACGCACCGACTGGATGTCCGCCGGGGTGACTTTTCTGGTGTAATCATCCGGGCTGATGGAACTGATCAGTACCAATTCCACTGGCAGGCGCTCCTCGCAGACCAGCTTTTCGAAAGCCAGCAGGATCTCGCGTCCGCCTTTTCGAAAGAAGGAAGCACCAACGAAGAGGAAACGGATCTTTCCACCCGCGCGGCGTGGTTTTTCATCCAGACTCTGAATAAGCAGTGGTTGCGGCGGATGCAGGACCCGCATCTTGACCGCGATGGCATCCGCTAATTCTGCCGGGGCATCTTGCATTAGGCTCAGCTGCGCGGCGCGCGCGTTCTGTGAGAGCGGCAGCAGCGCTTTGCAGTTATCCGCGGCCAGTGCGCGCAGCGCGCGGCCGTTCAAGCCGTTGAAGGACGGGTGGCGCAGACCCGCCGCGTCCCGCGGTTCCAGCGTGGAGGTCAGGCGCGGCACTATCGTCTCAAAGCTAGTCAGCCAGCGGTGGCGGCCGGACAGATCCACCCCGTTGAAGAGGTGCAGCAGGTCTACCCGGTTGAAGCCAAAATCATGGAAAAGGTTGTTCAGGTTAAAGTAATTCAACCGGTTGGAACCAACCAGCTGGTTGAAACGCAGCACGGCCGCGCGCAGGTAGCTGTACACATCCCGCAGACCGGTGTATTCGCAATCCGGCACCAGGTTCATGATCGTTCTCTGGTAGGTATAGTACTGCTGGCGGTATGCCAGAGTCCCGATTTTGATGCTGGTCAAATACTCTTACCACCTTCCCATCATGCCCGGGTATCACCAGGCGAGATCTATTATAGAGATGCCAAACCCCATCCATGGATCGGTTGTGTCCGATCGCCGGCAGCTTAATTCTACACTATTCAGCCGCGGGGCTTCGCGGGATAAACGGAAAATAAGCCGGGAGACCCGTCGGGAGGTTGCAGAGGGTGACGGTGTTCCGGTAGATCGGTTTGAGGGGAATCCGCATTTCCGGAGAAATTCCTTGCCCCGAAAACCGACGCTTTGCGCACTTCGTCGGGTTTCGCTGCGCTCTACCCGACCTACGCATGCCGTGATATTGAGCGTAGCGACACCTGCGCTGCACGCAAGTGCAGTGAACATCTCTTACACGGTTTGGAACGACCACGTGCGTTGCATAAAGTGACGGCAGTCAGGTAGGTCGGTTTGAGGGTGAACCGCAATGCCGAGTTCTACCCTCACCCCGAAAACCGACGCTTTGCGTTCTTCGTCGGGTTTCGCTTCACTCAAGCCGACTTACGCCGTGCCGGCATGTTGAAGGCAGGAAAACATCTCCCCGTAATTTCTAAGAGACCCTCGCTGCGCTATACCCGACCAGCGCAGGTTTCACTGCGCTTTACCCGATTTACCTAAGAGGTTGGGCATGCATCTTGTATAATATTTGGAAGCAGACTACTTGGTAAACAATTAATGTTTGGAGGGAAAATGCCGCTATGCGAAGGTTGTGGTTCCAGTTATGAAGACCAGTTCCAGTTTTGCCCATTTTGCGGTCGGGCAAAACCCAATCGGCCAGAAACGGGACTGGCGAACGAAGTGACTGTCAGAGATGATTCGGATCTAGCCTGCCCTCGCTGTCATAAATCTGACAGGGTAGAGAAAATCACATCGATTATCGCCCACCAGACTAACCACGCAGACGGGTATGTACCCGTCGCGCATACCATTACTGATGGAGATGGCCATATTGCATCGGTAATGACCCATGAAAGAACCTCCTCCACATCATCCTCCATTCTTTCCAGTCAACTGGCATATCCCTTTCATGAACCTGACCTTACAAAAAAAGGAAATCCTGTGAGTGAGATTGCCTGGGGTGTGGGACTTTGCCTTGCAGGATTACTAGGTTTCTTTACTTATAATGATCGGCCAGTTTGCTTAGGTCTATCTATCACCGGTTTTGTCATTGCAGCTCTACTATTCTGGCATGCCTTTACCGTTATTGATAGGATTAGCAAACTCGAAAGGCAAATAAAAGAAGAACGTCCTCTCTTCCAAAAATACCGTGCCCGCTGGGAAAAGTCCTTCTACTGCTACCGGGACGGCAGTGTTTTCGTCCCCGGCGAAAAAAGTTATGCCAGTTCGGAAGATCTGGTTGAATTCGTAAAGAAGGTTTAAGCTCACGTTGTTCATGGAGTTGTCTGGACTTGTCGCACTCAGTAGACCTACAAAGGCGGTGCGACACTGATGAACCATTTTTGGTTATGCTGAGCGCAGCGAGAATCTCTTACACGGTTTGGACCAACCTCATGCGTTGCAGAGGGTGACGGTGTTCAGGTAGGTCGGTTTGAGGGTAATCCGTATTTCAGGAGAAATTCCTTGCCCCGAAAACCGACGCTTTGCGCACTTCGTCGGGTTTCGCTTCGCTCTACCCGACCTACGCCGGGCCGGCATGTTGAGCGCAGCGAAACATCTCTTTCTTAATTTCTAAGAGACCCTTCGCGTTGCTCAGGGTGACGGTGTTCCGGTAGGTCAGTTTGAGGGCAACCCGCACTGTTGAGACGTCTCCTCACCCTGAAAACCGACGCTTTGCGCACTTCGTTGGGTTTCGCTGCGTCATACCGGCATACGCAAGAGTCGCGGCGCCCTCTCCCCGCCAATATCCCCTCAACCCCTAAAAATGATGTACAATTCTTAATTGCGCGCGGGCGGCGGGCGGGGCAGAGTACTATTCGTTTCTTTCGCATTTAAGGAATTCCATGGAAAATCATTACGCTATCGAAACCCAGTCACTGGGACGTATCTATAAAGTGCGTCATGCGGGTAAAAAAGAGACCAAAACCCTCACCGCGCTGGAAGGCGTGGACCTGCAGATCCGCAAGGGCGAGCTATTCGGTCTGCTCGGCCCAAACGGCGCCGGCAAAACCACCCTGATCAAAATACTCACCACGCTGCTGGCTCCCAGTCACGGGCAGGCCACGGTGGCCGGTTTTGACGTCAGCAAAGACCCGGAAGAAGTGCGCCGGCGCATCAACATGGTCTCCGGCGGAGAATCCTCCGGCTACGGCCTGTTGACCGTGCGCGAGAACCTGTGGATGTTCGCGCAGTTCTACGGCATCGCCAGCAAAGAAGCCAACGCGCGCATCAAAACCCTGTTGGAGATCGTAGGCATGGCGGACCGCGCGAATGCGCGTTCCAGCAACCTTTCCACCGGTCTGCGCCAGAAAATGAACATCGTGCGCGGTTTCCTGACCGACCCGCAGATCCTTTTCCTGGACGAGCCGACCCTGGGATTGGACGTGGGTGCATCCCGCGATGTGCGCAACTTCATCCACCGCTGGATGGGCGATGACCCCCAGCGCACCCTGCTGCTGACCACGCACTACATGGTGGAGGCAGACGAGCTGTGCGCCCGCGTGGCCATCATCAACAAAGGCAAGGTGCTGGCCTGCGGCACACCGGCTTCCCTCAAGCAGTCCCTGCAAAAAGAAGCTATCTTCCGCATGGACCTGGATTGCCCGCGTCCGCTGGAAGAGACTCAATTCAGCGGCCTGGCCGGGGTCCACTCGGTGAAGGTGCATGATAACGAAATCAAAACGGTGATGGACCTGGTGCTGGCGGAAGAATCCGTCCTAGCCGGGGTGATCGCCGCGGTCAGCAGCCAGGGCGCTCAAATTGCCACCCTGCAAAAACGGGAACCCACCCTGGAAGATGTCTTCGTCCAGCTGGTGGGTCAACGCATGGAGGAGGTGGAACATGCCGATGCTCCCTCCGGTGACTAAACGCGCTACCGGCTGGCGGCTTTTCCTGATGACCGTGATGGGCCGCTCCTACCCCCGCGTAGTTGGGATGCAGCGCGAAACATCCTGGATGTTCTTCGATACCTTCCTGCCTATGCTCAGCGTGGCGGCGTATGTCTTCGTCTACCGTGCCATCAAAGCCCCGGAGGATTACGTGGGCTTCGTGGTAGTCGGCGGCGCCATGATGGCCTTCTGGATGAACGTGCTTTGGTCTATGTCCAGCCAGCTGTACTGGGAGAAAGAGACCGGCAACCTGGCGCTGTACATCATCTCGCCGGGATCCATGATGGCTATCCTGCTCGGCATGGCGGTGGGCGGACTGCTCGCCACCACGCTGCGCGCCGTGGGCATCATCATCCTGGGCAGCCTGCTCTTTTCCGTCAACTTCGTGGTGGCCAGTTTCTGGCAGTTGATCCTGGTCTTCCTGCTGACGATGGTTGCCCTCTACGGCCTGGGGATGATGACCGCGTCGCTCTACCTGCTGCTCAGCCGTGAAGCCTGGCACTTCTCCAACCTGGCGCAGGAACCAGTCTTTCTGGTTTCCGGTTTCTACTTCCCCATTAAGAACTTTCCGTCCTGGGTGCCGATCATCGGATCCATCATCCCGCTGACCCTGGGCATGGACGCCATGCGCCAACTCTCCTTTGCCAGCGGCCCATCCCTGGGCTGGGTCAGCGTCAACCTGGAGATAACCGTGTTGGTCGGTTTGGCGGTGGTCTTCCTGGTAGCGGCCCGCTTCCTGCTGAGTTATATGGAAAAACTGGCCGTCCGCGAAGGGCGCCTGACAGAAAGCCGGAGTTAACCTATGGAAAACACTACTCCTGCCAGTCAAACGAACTGGCGCTCATTCCGGATGGCCACCTGGCTGGGCTGGAAGATCGAATCCAACTGGACCGATCCATTTCTGTTCGCCATCTACTCCATCGTCAAGCCGCTGGCCTCCGCCATGATCCTGGTGGTGATGTACGGCGTGATCAGCCGCAATCAGTTCGATTCGCCGGTCTTTGCCTACCTCTTCATCGGTAATGCCTTCTACCAGTACGTGGCCAATGTCATGGTCGGCGTCTCGTGGGCTATCGTCGATGACCGCGAGCACTACCGCACGCTCAAATACCTGTACGTCTCTCCCATCAGCATCCCGTTTTACCTGCTGGGACGCGGCGTGGCGCGCGTACTCATCACCACTTTCTCGGTGCTGGTGATCCTGGTGGTTGGTGTATCTTTTCTACATATTCCCTTCAATCCGGCCGTCATCAACTGGCCGCTGTTTATCATCAGCCTGTTGATCGGCATCCTCATGCTGGCCATGCTGGGGCTGCTGCTGGCCGGCTTCACGCTGCGAATGGCGCAGTACAGCTTCAACATCGGTGATTCTGTCGCCGGCGCGCTGTATCTTTTCAGTGGCGCGATCTTCCCCATCACCATCTTGCCGCCTTTCTTGCGTCCACTGGGTTACATCATGCCCATTTCCTACTGGCTGGAATTGATCCGGCGCTCCATCATCGGCGGCGTGGCGGCGGATTTCCCCATGTTCACCGGGCTGAGCAATATCCAGCTCCTGCTGATCCTGGTCGGGATGACCATCCTGTTTGGTGTCATCAGCGTCTGGGGTTGGAAGAAGTTCGACTGGCAGGCGCGTGAACGCGGCCTGATCGACCAGACGAATAATTATTAATGTGCTTGCCGCATGGTAAAAGTTAATTGGTCTGTTGCCATCCCCCCCTGCCCCCTTCCAAAATGGAAGGGGGGTAATTTGTTTTAAGAGAAATTGTGCCGATTCTCGGCACAATTTCTCTTAGTAACTTCTTTGTGCACCGCATAAATATGTGTGTTGCGCTCGAGCTTTCTTGTTCTATGTGCCCTAATGCCAAAAATTCATCCCAGCCTTAGGAAACAAAAAATGACCCTGATGAAAATCATCCGGGTCATTTAATACTGTAATTAGTGCTGATGAGTTTGCTACTCGTGTTTGGCGGCGCGCAGCTCGAAGGGGATGAGTAAAATGAAACCGACCGCAATCAGGAACTGGCCCATCTCTACCCCGCCAGTTTGCCAGGGGCCAAAGTACGGCGCGCCGGGCAGCGGATGGCTGCCAAATCCGAAGACATCCGCCAGCGCGGAAAAAGCCGCCAGCACATAGCCGGTGCTAATTAGCCTCACGCCAATATCCGCTTTGATCGAGCGCTGTGTTCGACCCCACAAGCTCATCAACGCCAGGTACCCGCCAATGCAGATGAGCCCCAGCCCGATCAGGAAGACCACGATCTGGATGAAACCGATCACCGGGCTGCGGTCCAGGCCAAACAGGGACGGGCGGGCGCCGAGCAGGAAGATCAGCAGCCCGGCTACCGCAAGAGATAAACCGAAACGCAGACGCCACGGTAACCGCGGCAGGGGTTTATGTGTGGTCTCTACCATGCAGATATTTTACTCCGGCAGGTGGTTTAATAGAAAGTTCAGCCAGTTCAAACCAAAGATCCCTGCGATATCACTTTCAGTGTACCCTCTTTTTTGCAGGATGGGAATAAGCACCGGCAGGTCGGCAATGGAGTCCAGTTCAGCCGGCGAGCTTTGCAGGCCAAAGCCGCCGTCAAAATCTGTGCCGATGCCCACATTCTCCGCGCGGCCCAGCAGCTGGCAGATATAGTCGATCTGGTCCGCAATCTTTGCCAGTGCCACGTTATTTTTCGGGCTGTCCTTTTGCCAAGCCGGGTCCAAAAACAGGTTGTACGGCACCACGCCGATCACCCCGCCGCGTTCCGCGATGCCGTGGATGATCTCATCCTTCAGAAAGCGGTTGCTTTCGCGCTGCCGGTTGAGGGTGTACGGGTTGGCATGCGTCGCCAGCAGGGGAGCCTGGTAGACATCCAGTGATTGCCGCGCGGCGGCTTCATCCATATGGCTCAGGTCCAGTACCATGCCCAGCTCTTCCATTCGGCGCAGCAGCTCAAAACCCTCCGCGGTCAGCGGGCCGGGTTCCCGGGTGCCGCCGCAGTAACGGGTAGCCCACCAGGCTGGCCCGATCAGACGCACGCCGCGCGCGTACCATTCTTCCACCTCGCGCGGGGACCGGATGCCGTCCGCGCCTTCCATCAAATACAGCAAGCCGACCGGCGCGGGCGTACCGCTGGCGGCGCAGGCCTGAAAATGATCCACATGCCGGCGCAATTCGCCGCGGCTGGTGATGTGACAGAAATCCGCCGGTGATTCCCCCAGCAGCCGTTCGTAGGCATCCAGCTGCTGTAAATCCTGTCGATGAGCTTCCGCGCTGTCGCGGTAAGTGACGATATCCCAATCACCTTCCTTACTGCGCAGCGGCGCGGTAAAAAGCGTGGCAAAGATCAGCAGAGTCCGCGCCTGGCGGAACTCCGCCAGACCCAACATGGTGTCCCCGTTAACTGTGGGGGCAATGCTGCCCGCTTCCAGCTGGCGGGTCTCAACTGCAGAATGGCGGTAATCGCGCCCGAAGGTGAGCATATTCCAGGCCAGGTCTTCATGCGCGTCAACGAATAGGGGGGTGGGGGTGATGTTGTTTGCCATGGTATAAAAAAAGCGCACCAACGCGTGGTGCGCTTTTCTATCAGGTAACCTTATTTCTTCTTGCCGTCTTCTTCCATCTGGTCCAGCAGCGTCTGCCAATCCATATCGCTGTAAGCAGTGGAATCGACTTTGCGCAGGCTGAGGCCGATGCGGTGGTTGTCGGCGTCGATCTTGAGAACGCGCAGGGTAACCACATCACCTTCCTTGAGAACCTCTTTGGGGTGCTCGATGCGTTTCTCGGCGATCTCGGAGATGTGGATCAGGCCTTCAATGTCGCCTTCCAGGCGGGCAAAAGCCCCAAACTTAGCCAGTTTGGTGATCTTGCCTTCCACCAGTTGGCCGACCTGAATGTGAGAAACTGTGCTGCTCCACGGGTCATCCAGTAACTGGCGGATGGACAGGCCGATGCGCTTCTTTTCGCGGTCCACGTTGATGATCTTGACCTTAACCTCATCGCCAACCTTGAGAACTTCTTCCGGCTTGTTGATGCGGTCCCAGGAGATCTCGGAGAGGTGCACCAGGCCGTCCGCGCCGTTGATGTTGACGAAAGCGCCGAATTCAGCCAGGCTGGTGACACGACCAGTGCGAACATCGCCTTCTTTCAGGTCTTCCAGAATGCGGTCCTTGACCGATTCGCGGGTTTCGGAGCTGGCAGCCCGTTCAGAGAGGATCAGGCGGCGGCGTTCGCGGTCTACTTCCAGAACGCGCACGGTGATCTTCTCGCCGACCATCTTGGACCATTTCTGATCCGGGTTATCGCCGGAAATACCGGCTTTGCGGGTCAGGCTGATCTGGGAGGAGGGGACGAAGCCGCGCAGGCCGCCCAGCGGGACGATGATACCGCCCTTGTTGTAGCCAATGATCTCTGAATCGAAACTGGCGCCTGAGGTCTTGCGGTCTTCGGCTTCTTTCCAGCTTGCTTCATCACGGGCGCGGTTGATGGAAAGAACTACATTCCCATTCTGGTCTTCGGGGTTGATGACATAGACGTCGATAACCTGGCCAACCTTGAGGTTTGCCAGCACATCCTGGGGGATGGCCTCAAATTCTTTACCGGTGATGATACCTTCGGACTTGGTGCCGATGCTTACCAGGATCTGGCTGACGCCGATGCTGGCGATTGTACCCTGGCGGGTTTCACCCTGGACGGGGGAATCAATGTTGCCAAAGCCTTCAGCGGCCAGCAACGATTCCATATTCTGATGATTGTCCCCGGGGTCCGGGTTGGTTGTCTTCTGATCCATATGATTAAATGACTCCAGTTTTTGCGGAATTGTTCAGATTATAAGCGGTAAAGAGAGTCTTTGCAACCCTGCGCGCGTGTAAAGTTGCCTGCAGCCGATTAAACCGGCCAGATTTTATGCGCGAACCTCACAAATTCCACCGAAATTCTCTAAGGCACGGTGCTGCTTGCTGATCTAGTAAATACCCGGTGCTTGCAGATCCACAATCCGGCAATCTTTGGATTTGCATGCCATCAATTGCTCCAGCAGAGTGTGCAGCTGGTCAAGGTCCATATCGGTCAATGAAGCAGCCTTGTTTTCCATCTCATAGGGATCCTGCTGGAGGTTGTAATACTCCAGTTCCTTCCGATCATTGTCAAGATATTCAACGTAGAGCGAGTCCTTACCGCGGATACCGCGATAAACGATGGGGGATGGTTTGGAAAAATCCAGGTTGCCAATTTCGATGAGCAGCGCCTGGCGCCAGTCCACCGTTGGGTCAGAGGCAAACAAGGGCACCCAGGAGCGGCCGTCGACAAAGTTTTTGGCGCGGATGCCTGCCAGCTCGGCGATGGTTGGCACCAAGTCGATATTCGCGGTCAGCTCATCAATGACTAGACCCTCCGGGATACCCGGTCCGCGCATCACCATCGGGACGCGCGTGTCTTCCAGGTAGGGCAACCCTTTGCCAAACGCCAGGCCGTGCTCGCCGTAGTGGAAGCCGTTATCTGAAGTGATTATGATATAGGTGTTATCCAGCTCGCCGCGCGAGTCGAGCAGCGCGACGAGGTCTGCGACCATCTCATCCACCGATAACATCGTCAGCGCGTGCTGCCGGTAGACACTGTTGATCTCGGCCGTGGTGGTTGTGTCGCCAGAGACGGTGGATCTCTCCATCATCAGACCCGGTTTATCGGAAATGTCTGCCTCCAGTGTCGACGGCTTGGCCGGGTAAACCAGATCGGGCAGAGAGTTTTCGTGGCGCGGCGCCGGGATGGCAGGATCGTGCGGAGCCTTGATCCCAACCCACAAAAAGAACGGCTGATATGCGTCAATGCTTGAGTTGATGAACTGCTGACTTAACCGGTTGAAGACATCGGTGGTGTAATCTGCTTCCGCGTGCCCGTAAATATTGGTTACACCGTTCTCATTTAATACATAGTTATAGTAGTATCCAGAATCGGATTTGATGAATTTGTTCGCCACATCTTCGTTGATGAGACCGTGCCAGTCCGTCCAACCGGGCGGCAAGTAAGATTTATGCAGCTGCCCCGGATAAGAGACGAAGTATTTGCCGATCAGAGATGTCTGATACCCGGCTCGCTGCAGCCAGACAGCCAGTGTCTCCTTTTCCAACCCGTCCTTCTGGAATTGTATGAAACCGGGCGTGTTTACCAAAATCCCGGTATTGTGCGCGTACTGTCCGCGATAATAGGAGGAACGCGCGGGGCAGCAATATGGAGAGGTGATGAAATAGTTCGTGAAATCCGCGCCGCGATCCGTCACCAGCTCTTTTGTGTTTATCATCACTGGCATCAGGCTGGTGTCGAGATCATCGGTTAAGATGACAATGAAGTTGGGTTTTCGCGCCGCGGTATTACCCCCGACTGGTATCTCGCAGGCTGAAAGCAGCAAGACGGCTATCAACAGAACGAAAACAAGTTTTGCCTGCATGGAGAATTTCATAGCACTCCTTTTCATCACCTTCGCACCCTTACCCAGTCTCATTCACCAGCCCCAGCAAGATTCTCACTGGAGGATGTGAATCTGGCTTCAATGCTAAGGTTTTCCGCTGTTCAAAGTGATTTGCTGAAGAAAGCCCGCGATCAGGTCGCTGTAGGCGGAATCTTCCGCCAGGCTGTTCAACTGGTAGGGGTCATTGACCATGTCGTACAACTCCAGGCGGTCGCCATCTTTCATGCCCAGGATGTACTTTTCAGTGACCCAGGCATAATAGCGGGCTTCTGCTTCTCCGCCTTCGATGAGTACCCCTTCGCGCCAGCCGGCGCCGTGGATCAGGTCAACCAGTGAGAGCCCATCCATGGCATGGGACGGCTTCACCCCGGAAAGATCATAGATCGTCGGCGCGATATCAATATTCGCTACGATGCTATCCTCATGATACGGTTGTGGGATCAAGTCAGGGTAGCGGATCGCGAAGGGTACCTTGATCGCTTCTTCGTAGTAATAGTCCTTATTGAATTGGCGATGCTCGCCCCAGAACATACCGTTATCTGAAATGAAGATCACCACGGTGTTATCCAATTCGCCTTTGGTTTTCAGGCGGCTCAGCAGGGTGACAATGGCGCGATCCAGCGGCAGCAGGGTTAATATCTGGTCGCGCCGATATTTATCGATCTCATTGATTGTTGCGTCATCCAGCAGAGGTGTTTGCTGCGTCCAGAGCGTTTTATCTGAGACGTCTGCTTCATTAAAGGAAGGCGGCCGGTACGGCGCGAGGTTGGTATATTTATCCAGGTCGCCCGGGTAAGGCGTGGTCGGGTAATGCGGCGCGATTGGGGTATAGACCAGGATCCAGGGGCGGTCGCTCCTCACCGCGGCATCCACAAACTCGATCGAATAAGTTCCTAAAATATCCGTAATGTATCCGATGTGCTTTTGCCAGTAGCCGTTATTATTCAGCGAGGGATCGATATACTCGGACTCTCCGCCAAAATACGAGACCCAGAAATCGATTTCCGGCCGTTTTTCGCCATCCCAGCTGTTCAGGTACTTACCCACCAGCCCGGTGAAATATCCGTGCGCGTGCAGATCCTGCATCAGGGTGCGCATGGTGTTCTTATCTTGATTCACCCAGACCCCGGTGTTATGCGCGTAGTCTCCGGTAAAGATGCTGACCCGGCTGGGACAACACAGGGGAGTGGTCACATAAGCCCGATCGAATGTCACCCCCTGATCGAAGATCATGGCCTGAGTTTCAGGCATGTATTGCATCGTATCGTAGCGCTGATCATCGGTGATGATCACCAGGAAGTTCGGACGGCGGTCTGTCAAATAGGTCCGATACACTGACCGGAGGTAGGACCGGCTCTGCGGAATCAGAAGCAATCCGGCACCGATCACACCGAATAGGATTAAAAGACTTCCTCCCAGCACCCAAAACCGTTTCTTCATACTGAGTCCTCCTTGGTTTTTGGCGGCAAAGTCTACAATTTCTATTTACATACTTTACGAATTGTGCCGGATCTCCAGGATATCGCCGTCGCGGACGATATACTCCTTGCCTTCCAGCCGCAGTTTGCCGTGCGCTTTGCACTCGTTCTTGCCGCCCAGCGAAACCAGGTCATCGTATGCCACTACCTCAGCCTTGATAAAACCGCGCTGCAGGTCGGTGTGGATCTCGCCGGCAGCTTCCGGCGCGGTCGCGCCGCGCTTGACCGTCCAGGCGCGGCATTCGTCCGGCCCAACGGTGAAGAAGGATTGCAGCCCCAGCAGGTCATACGATAGGCGGATCATGCGGTACAGGCTGGGTTCCGTGATATGGTATTCATCCAGGAAGACCTGCATCTCCTCCGGCGGCAGCTGGGCAATATCCATCTCCAACCGGCCCTGCAGCCCCACCAGCTGGCTGTGCGCGTGCGGATAGTCGATGCGCGGCTCGGGTTGTCCCTCCGCCAGGTTGAACACAACCAGCGTCGGTTTTAAGGATAGAAAACCAAAGCCCGCCAGCAGTTTTTCTTCTTCGGCGTTGATCTCCAGATCCCGCAGCGGCTTTTCCAGGTTCAGCTCCGTCTGAAAACGCTCAAAGAGCACCTGCTCGCGTTCGATGACGGCCTTATCGCGGCCGCCGCCTTTCTTGCGCTCCTCCGCCAGCCTTTCCAGCTTGCGTTCGACGGCGATCAGGTCATTCAGGATGAATTCCGCGTCCATGGTGGCCAGGTCCCGCGCCGGGTTGACGCTGCCAGCCGGGTGCGGCACTTCTTCCGATTCAAAACAGCGCACCACGTGGATGAAGCCGTCCATCTGGGTCAGGTGATTGAGCAGCACACCAGAGATGCCGCTGCGGCCGGCGCTGCCATCCAGCCCGGCAATATCCGCGTAGGTCACTTTGGTGTAAATGGTCTTCTTGGGGTTGAACATGCGCGTCAGCACGTCCACGCGCGGGTCCGGCACATCCACCACGGCGGTGTGGACCTCGATACGGCCGCCGGCGCCGGTTGGTACCGAGCCGCGCGTCAGCGCGTTATACAGGGTGGTCTTGCCGGATTGCGGCAAGCCGATGATTCCTAATCTCATAAGGCTCCCTCGCGACCGTCATCTTGACCGGTACGCTGGTATTGGATATACTTCTGTTCACTCAAGCCGGAGTGGCGGAACTGGCAGACGCGCACGACTCAAAATCGTGTACCCTCGGGTATGTGGGTTCAATTCCCACCTTCGGCACTAAAATTATAACATGCGTAAACCCCGGGTTCACCCCGGGGCTTTTTGTTGCTTTTGTGGGTCAATCGTCGTGTTTCGGTTCGGGTTTCTCGCGCGTCAGCCAGCGTGCCAGGCTGGCCGGCGGGGTATAAGCGGCCAATTTGTCCAATAACGCATTGGATGTTTCCGCTACCACCAGCAGATCGTGATGTTCAGGGTAGATAAAGCCTTCATTAATGCCGTGCTCTACCATGACTAGCAGCGGGTCAAAGTAGCCGGCTGTATTCAACACACCCACCGGTTTCGCGTGCATTCCCAATTGCGCCCAGGTCAGCGCTTCAAGCAATTCATAATAAGTACCCAGCCCGCCCGGCAGGGCGATGCAGGCATCCGCTAATTCCAACATGCGGCGCTGACGGGTTTGGATGTCCGGCGCCTGCTCTATCTCGCTCAGACCGGCATGGATCAACTGCGGCTGGTTGAGCGAATCGGGCACCACACCCAGCACCTTTCCGCCGTGGGAAAGCACACTATCCGCCAGCGCGCCCATCAGGCCGGTTTTCCCGCCGCCATACACCAGGCTGATCTTTCGTTCAGCCAGTTCCCGCCCCAGTTGACGCGCGGCCAGGTGATAGACCGGGTTGAGGTCATCGGCTGACCCGCAGTAAACGGTTATATTATGGAAGGGTGCGTTCATTGTGTCCATTATAGCGTAATCACTTCGTCAAGATGGCAGCCAGATCCGCGGTGGACGGCAGGATTTCGTCCGCGCCGGCCCGCCGTAACTCGGCTTCCTCGCCAAAACCGCATAATACACCCACGCTCTGCGCGCCGGCCCGCCGGGCGGCGATGATATCCACGGTGGTATCACCGACCATCAGGCATTCGGCCGGGGAGACACCCGCCCGCCGGGCTGCTTCGAGGATCGGATCCGGGAAGGGTTTGGTGTGCGCGCAGGTCTGCCCGGTGATGACGGCCTGAAAACGCCCGGTTAACTGGTGGGCATCCAGAAACGAGAGCGTGCCGGCTTCATCCCGCGCGGAAACCACCATCAGCGGGTAGCGCTTACCCAGCGCGTCTAGCAGACCCGCCACACCCGGCACCAGCGGGTATGGTTGGCCGTGCCGGATTGGCCGGTGGGTATTGAACCAGTGAACTAACCGCGCCAGTTCATCATCCAGGCCAAACAGGTCCGGGATGCTGAACAAGAAGTTACCCGGGGATTCCAGCCCCATCACGATCCGGCGGGCCAGCCGTTCCGACCGCGCCTGCGGGAATATCCGCGGCAGGAAGCGCAGCATCCCGGACAGGCGGCTGACCCACTGGTCATCGGTATCGGACAGGGTGCCGTCCACATCAAAACAGATCAAACGCACGCGGTTCAGGTCAATTGGCATGCGGATATTGTAGCATGCGCGGTCCGGTGGAAAGAAAAACTCCTTCCCGCGCCGGCATATCATCAGATGAATGATGTGCTACAATACTCCATTCATCTTCCATCAGGCAGGCAAATTATGCAAAACCATTGGCCATATAAGATCATCGGCGATAAAGTCGTTATCCGCACGCGCGACCGCGTCTGCGAAAACGCGGATGAACTGCTTTCCAGTAAACTGTGCGCCAAGATCATTCAGCGCTGCCTGCGCGACCTGACCCAGCACAACTCACCGCTGGCCGGCATCTTTGACCATCGCACCATCAGCGAAGAGGACATCCAACTGCTGGTGGATACCCTGCAGTACATCCTCAAAATCCAGGTGGATCTCATCCCCCGCCTGCTGCCGGGCTCCGCCCAGTTTTTCCGCGACCGCGAATTGCTGAACCAGTTCGTGGAGTATGTTTACAACTACTGGCGGCATTTTCAGCGCGTCATCGTGTGTGATTCCGAGGGGAACCGCTTTGACCGCCGTCCCTACCAGACCTTCAACCGTACCATCGAGACGCTGACCAACGTCGTGCGCAGCACCTACCGCGACCTGCAAGACAATATCTCCGGCAGCCACCCGCGCATCTACCGCCAGGTGCCGGCCGGCGCGGAGATCGCGACCATCGCGCTGCCGCACGCGCTGCCCTACCCAACCCCGCTCTATCAAAAATTGAATGAGATCGCGGTTATCCGCCAGATCCTCATTTACCCGCCCCTCATCTTCAACCCGCCGATGAACAAGCGCAGCGGGGCTTTTGAGCGGGTGAACGCCAATCCGCTGGAAAAGCTGGAATTAAAGCGTGAGAACTGGATCTGCTACCCGGCCAAGGTCGGGCCGCTGACCATCATGGTGTACTTCTCTTACAAATTCGCGGAACTGGGCTTTTCGCTGTGCAACCTGTTTGAACTGGCGGAAGAAGCGGACTTGCAGCGCAAGCCGGACGCGGCCTTCCTGTTCGGCATACCGGATGAAGACTTTCCGCCTCTCGGGAAGGGCAAGACCATCTTCTACGACGACGAAGCCAACGAAATGCTGATCGGCGCCATCCCGGACGGGGACGCCTACGGCTATTTCGGTTACCTGAAGAAAATGGTGCTGACGCTGCACAACATCGTGATGATGAAACGCGGACGCATGCCTTTCCACGGCGCGCTGGTGCAATTAAAAGTGCGCGGCGCGGCACCGTTGACGGTGCTGACCCTCGGCGACACCGGGGCCGGCAAATCCGAATCGCTGGAAGCCTTCCGCCAGATCGGGCAGGCGGAGATCGAGCAGATCACCATCATCGCGGACGACATGGGCTCATTGACCCTCAGCCCGGACGGTAAATTGATGGGTTACGGCACAGAAACCGGCGCCTTCATCCGCCTGGATGACCTGCAAACCGGCTACGCTTTCGGCCAGATGGACCGCACCATCATTATGAGCCCGGACCAGGTGAACGCGCGCGTGGTGCTGCCGGTGACAACCTATGATACGATCACGCGCGGTTTCCCGATCGATGTGATCCTGTATGCCAACAACTACACCGAAGTACCCGCGGGCGAATCAACCATCCACTGGTTTGAGACCGCGCAGGAAGCGCTGCCGGTCTTCCGCGCCGGGAATGTGATGAGCAAAGGCACCACTACCACCACCGGCCTGACCGCCACCTACTTTGCCAATGTCTTTGGCCCGCAGCAATACCAGGACGTCCATGAAAAACTGGCCAAAGAGTATTTTGCCGCGGTCTTCAAACAGCGTCTGCTGGTAGGGGAGCTGCATACCCAGCTGGGCATCTCCGGCATGGAGCAAGCCGGCCCGGAACGCGCCGCGCGCGAACTACTGGAGCTGGCAAAGAAGCGAGCCATAAAATAAGAGCTGACGAAAGTTTAGTGACCATTCCCTGCTAAAGCGGGTTTATCCTATCTATTGCACGAGCTACAGAACCGGGAATTACTCTGGCACGGTATGCTGCCGCCAGAGAAATGCTTGATTCGTTTTGACATGGGAATTTCATTGCTATAATTAAAGTCGAAGGGAGGTATAAAATGGAACTTACTTATCAAGAATGGGAAGAAAAATACGGGTATGCAGATGAGGCGGGTGTTCCATCCAAAGATATTCCCATTGAATATATATGGAGCGAAGTCGAGTATGCGTTCAGGGAAAAAGTACATGTGCTGCTCCCCGGCTATCATGGATTAAACAATATTAATTACTATATTGCCAAAAGACCGCGAATTGCGGAAAATGGTGATGAACAGGATTATGCTACATATTATCCTGATGAGGATGATGATTCTGATAATTCCCCCGATAATGCCCCCGACAATTCCCCCGATGATTCTGCTGATAACTCTTGACAATTAAGTACAATAAAGAACCCCCCCCGCCAGTTGATTTTAAGATCAATGGCGGGGGGTTGATATATCATACAGGTCAGTTGCTTTCTGCTTCCCCTTCAGGCTCCGGCAAGTCCATGCCGGCCTTGCGCAGGATGATCTCATCGCCTTCGGCCACGTCTACCCAGACCTCGTCGCCGTCGGTAAACAGGTGCGAGAGCAGCGCGTCTGACAGCGGATCTTCCACCGTCTGTTGGATCACCCGCCGCAGCGGACGGGCGCCCATATCCGGGTCGTAACCCATCTCGCCCAGGCGCAGCAGCCCGGCCGGGGTGGCCTGCAAGCTGATGGCGTGTTCCCGCACACGTGCTGCCACCTTCTGCAGTTCCAGGCTGACGATCTGCTGGATGTGCTCCTTGTTCAGCGCGCGGAAGACGATCACCCCATCCAGGCGGTTAATGAATTCCGGGCGGAAGACGCGCTTCAGCGAATCCAGCAGCTTCTTGCGCATCTCTTCGTATTCCACTTCCTCCGCCAGGTGTTCATCGCGCTGCACGCTGAAACCAAAATTGGACTGGCGCTTGATCATATCCGCGCCGATGTTGGATGTCATCACGATGATGGCGTTGCGGAAATCCACCTGGTGACCGCGCGCATCGGAGAGGTGCCCCTCTTCCATGATCTGCAGCAGCATGTTATGCGCTTCCGGGTGTGCTTTTTCGATCTCATCAAACACTACGATGGAGTACGGGCGGCGGCGCAGTGCTTCGGTCAGCTGGCCGGCATCTTCATACCCGATGTATCCCGGCGGAGCGCCTACCAGGCGGCTGACGCTGTGCCGTTCCATGAATTCCGACATATCCAGCTGAACCAGCGCATCTTCGCTGCCAAAGAGGAAGCAGGCCAGCGCCTTGGTTAATTCGGTCTTGCCGACGCCGGTTGGGCCGAGGAAGATGAACGACCCGATCGGCCGGTTGGGGTCTTTTAAGCCAGCCCGCGCGCGGCGGACGGCCTTGGCGATGACCGCAATGGCTTCATCCTGCCCGACCACATGGCTGCGGAGTTCGTCTTCCATTTGCAGCAGGCGCGCGGATTCTTCCTGGGCGATCTGCATCACCGGCACACCGGTCCACATGGCCACCATCTCGGCAATATCATCCACCGTGACGATCGGGCTGGTGTCGCGATCCCAGCTGTTCTTCATCTTTTCGATCTCGGCCGCCACGCTATTTTCCGCGTCCCCCAGGGCATCAGCCGCTGCCGTATTGTCCTGTTCCACCAGGCGCGCCCGTTCCGCGCGGATCTCTTTGAGCCGCAGCAGCAGGTCCTTGAAAGCCTGAGCGTTCTCGCTCTTGTACATGCGCACACGGGAAGAGGCTTCATCGATCAGGTCGATGGCCTTGTCCGGCAAAAAGCGCTCGGTCACATAACGGGCAGAAAGCCGGGCAGCCGCCTCCAGCGCTTCATCGGAGATGCGCAGGCGGTGGTGCTCTTCATACGCGCCGCGGATGCCGCGCAGGATGGCAATAGTTTCGTCCACGCTGGGTTCATCCACCCGCACCTGCTGAAAGCGCCGTTCCAGCGCCGCGTCACTCTCGATGTGCTTGCGGTATTCTTCCAGGGTGGTCGCGCCGATCACCTGCAGTTCACCGCGCGAGAGAGCCGGCTTGAGGATGTTGGCCGCGTCCACCTGGGAGCCGGCCGCGCCGGCGCCGACCAGCATATGCAGCTCATCAATGAATACAATGGCTTTCGATGCCTTCAGTTCGTCGATCACCCGCTTCAGGCGTTCCTCAAACTGACCGCGGTACATGGTGCCGGCCACCAGGGAGCCGACATCCAACTGCAGCACCCGCTTATCCAGCAGCGGCGCCGGTACATCCCCGCTGACGATGCGCTGGGCCAGGCCTTCCACGATGGCGGTCTTGCCCACGCCGGGTTCGCCGATCAGGGCCGGGTTGTTCTTGTTACGCCGCGCCAGGATCTGAATGACGCGCTCAATTTCCATTTGCCGGCCGATCACCGGATCCAGCTGGCCCTGTTCAGCCAGGGAGGTCAGGTCCGATGCCAGCTGGTCCACCAGCGGAGTTTTGGATTTTGAGGCTTTCTCTTCTTCTTTTTTGTTCTCCAGCCGGGTATTGGCCGGGCCGACCGCGGCGGAGGAGTTCTCTTGCAGCACCCGGCGGGTCTGGCGCCGGATCTGCTCGGAGGAGATGCCCAGTTTCTTCAAGACATCCACTACCAGGCCGGAATTGGCTGCCACCATTCCCAGCAGCAGATGCTCGGTGCCAATGTAATGGTGCCCCATGCGGCGCGCTTCTTCGATCGCACCTTCCAGCACCAGCTGGGTATCTTTGCCCAACTCCAGGTGATCCGGTTTATCCGGGTTGTGTCCGCTGAGTTTCTCAACCGTCTCGCGTACGCGTTCCAACTCCAAGCCCAGGTCCAGCAGCACCCGGCTGGCAATGCCGCCATTTTCCTGGATCATGCCCAGCAGCAAATGCTCCGTGCCGACGAAGGCATGGTGCATGTTTTCCGCTTCCTGGTGCGCCAGGCTTAAAACGCGCCGCGCGCGCGCTGTGAACCTTTCCATTCCTGCCATGTTACCTCCATAAAAGCTGCCCATTCATCCGGGCGGCGAATCAACTTTGATGCTGGAATGATTCCGATGATCTCTCCAGCCCCCGTTAATTTGATTCTACCTTATTTGGAGTTTTTTTTTCATGCCCCGCTTGGATTGTATAAACACCCCGGCAAGGTACACACATATAAACTGGTTGATTGAATCTGCTCTGCAAATCGCTATACTAATATTAATCAAACCAAAGGCTTTTTAGAGAGGAGAACATCATGCTAACCCGTGTGCTAAAACCATTCTTATTCCTGGCTGTGATCATTATCCTGGTATCCACGGCCTGCCTCAGTTCATCCGGTGACAGTACGCCTACCGGCAGTTCCAACGGAAAGGCTGAGGAGCCGGCCGGCCGGCTGCCGGAACCCACCGCGGTGGACCGTAAAGGCGCGGTATCCAATATTGATGACGTGGAAGGCGCGGTCTTTCAGATCATCGGTACCGGTACGATCAATACCGTGGAAGATGGCGAAGTGCTGAACGCGGAGTGGGGCGGCACCGGTTTCTTCATCAGCCCGGACGGTATCGCGGTCACCAACAATCACGTGGTCGCTGGCGCGGCGGTATTGAAAGCCTACGTCAAAGGCGACTCTACTCCCCGCAACATCATCGTGCTGGGTACTTCTGAATGCGCCGACCTGGCGGTGGTGAAAGTAGAAGGTAAAAATTATCCCTACCTGACCTGGTTTGACGGCAAGGTTAAAACCGGACTGGATGTTTACGCGGCCGGCTTCCCGCTGCTGGAACCGGAATACAACCTGACCAAGGGTATTATTTCCAAAGTGAACGCCAACGGCCAGACATCCTGGGCCTCGCTGGATTACATCTACGGGCATGACGCCAAGATCAACGGCGGCAACTCCGGCGGCCCGCTGGTGACCGAGGATGGGCAGGTGATCGGCGTGAACTACAGCAACCGCGGGGATGTGGATCAGCAGTTTGCCATCCCGGGTGAGCTGGCCATCCCCATCATTGAACGGCTGCAAGTCGGCGAGAATGTGGACTCACTGGGGATGTTCGGCCAGGCGGTGGTCTTTGGCCCCAACCAGGAATATCCCGGTATCTGGGTGCAATCCACCACCACCGGCAGCACCATCGACAAGTCCGGCATCATGCCGGGTGACATCATCTATGAAGTCGAAGGCATCCAGGTGGCCACGGACGGCACCATGAAAGAATACTGCGACATCGTGCGCGGGCACGACCTGAGCGATCCGCTTAAGGTGGCGGTGTACCGCTACGGCACGGATGAGATCCTGGAAGGCTCGTTGAATGACTCCCCGCTGGCCGTGACCTACACGGGTGTGCTGGGGACTGGCGCGACTGGCAGCAGCAGCAGTTCATCCGGCGGTGGCAGCAGCGGCGGCAGCACGGCCAGCAGCGGCAGCATCAACACCGAATTTGATGGCGACTTGAATAACGAAGGCTGGTCGATGTACCTCTTCGACCTTTATAATGCTCAGGCATCCGGTACTGTTGAGCAGAAAAAGGGCCGGATGGAGGTATCGGTCGATACCAACTATACCGAAGTGTATGTGTTCAACGAAAATTTCAGCGCTGGCGATGTGATCGTGCGCACCCAGGTGACAAAAATCGCCGGACCGAACCGTATGAATGCCAGCGTGGTTTGCCGGGCATCTGAACTGGGCTGGTATGAATTTGCCATCACTTATGGCGGTTATGTTCAAGTGTGGAAATGGGACGCGAATGCCGGAGATAACGGTTACTTCTATAAACTGGCAGAACGCGGCTCCAATGATATCAAAGTGCAAACCGGCGGCGTCAACGAACTGGAAGCGGATTGTATTGGCGATACACTGACCTTCTATGTGAACGGCGTTCAGGTGGCTAATGTCACCGATCGTGATTTCACCGAAGGGCTGGTGGGCGTCGGCGTCTACACCTTTGATATGAAAGGCTCTGTGGTTGACTTTGAGTATTTTGTGGCTGAACCCCAGTAAGCTCCAGTAGTTGTTCCATCAAAGAGCGGCCTTACGGCCGCTCTTTTTTTACCCGGAGCGCGGCTGGCAATCATTGTATAATTCCAACCATGGAATCTCCCTCCGCCAACCGCCAGATCGCCCGCGCTGCCGGCACTGTCATGCTGGCTTTCCTCTTCAGCAACCTGGTCGGGCTGGCCCGCCAGGTGGTGATCGCGCGCGCTTTCGGCACCGGCGGCGTTATGGAAGCCTTCAATGCCGCCAACCGCGTGGCGGAGGTGCTGTTTAACCTCACCGCGGGCGGCGCGCTGGCCTCCGCTTTTGTGCCGACCTTCACCAGCCTGCTGGCGAAAGAGGACCGTCAGCGTGCCTGGAAGCTGGCTTCCGGCGTCGCCAACCTGCTGCTGGCGGTGCTGGTGATCACGGCCGGGTTGGCGGCCATCTTCGCGCCGTGGGTCGTCACACAATTGCTGGCGCCCGGTTTTACGGCGGAGAAACAGCAACTGGCCATCCGCCTGCTGCGGGTCTTGCTGCCTTCGGTGGTGACGTTCGGCATCAGCGGGCTGGTGATGGGTATCCTCAACTCTCACCAGAAATTCCTCATCCCGGCGCTGACGCCCTCTATGTACGGTTTGGGCATGATCCTGGGTGTGCTGGTACTCGGCCCGCGGCTGGGCATTTTTGGCCTGGCCTGGGGGGTGGTGATCGGCGCCGGCCTGCACCTGCTGCTGCAAATCCCTGCCCTGCTGCGCCTGGGCGGCAAGTACACATTAAATGAAGGCTGGCAGGATCCGCTGGTGCGGCAAGTCGGCAAGCTGATGCTGCCGCGCCTGTTTGGTGCCGCGATCGTTCAGCTTAATTTCTGGGTCAACACCCTGCTGGCTTCTTATCAACCGGCCGGCAGCCTGAACGGCATTGTGTATGCCTTCCAATTGATGTTGATGCCGCAGGCGGCCATCGCGCAGTCGATTGCCATCGCCGCCATGCCGACTTTCTCGCGTCAAGCCGCCCTGGGCAAATTGGATGAGATGCGCGCGTCGCTCGGCGCGTCCCTGCGCGGTGTGCTGTTCCTCTCCCTGCCGGCATCTGTCGGGTTGATCCTTCTGCGCCGGCCGATCGTGGCGCTGCTGTATCAGCGCGGCCAATTCACCGCCGAATCCACTGAGCTGGTAGCCTGGGCGCTGCTGTGGTACGCGGTCGGGCTGGTCGGCCATTCAGTGGTCGAAGTGCTGGCCCGCGCTTTCTATGCCCTGCAGGATACCCGCACACCGGTGACGATCGGCGCGGCCGCCATGGGTTTGAATATCGGTTTCAGCCTGCTGTTCACCCGCCTCTTCACCGTGCTGGGTTGGATGCCGCACGGCGGATTGGCGCTGGCTAATTCCCTGGCCACCGCGCTGGAGATGGTTGGTCTGCTGCTTCTGCTGCGGCGCCGCCTGAGCGGCATCTCCGGTAAGTCGATTGGTGATGCGCTGTGGAAAGCGGCGCTGGGAACGCTGGCCATGGCTCTGGTTGTGTGGTTCGTTGATAACCGGCTGGGGTCTGCCGGTATGGCGCTGCGCGCTGCGGCCGGGATGGCCGGCGGGGCGCTGGTTTACCTGGGGGTATTGGTGCTGCTGCGCGTGGGGGAGATCAGGTCGCTATCTACTGCCGTCCTTTCGCGTCTGACCGGCCCGCGTGCCCAGTAGCGCCGGTATCCACTACCTGGAACATGCCAGTGACGCCAGCGGAACTCCGCTGGTGTTGGTGCACGGCGCCGGCGGGACCGCCTTAACCTGGCCGCTGCTTTTCCGGCAATTTCCCAAACACCGCGTGATCAGCATCGACCTGCCCGGCCACGGCCAGAGCACCCGCGTCAGCCGTCAAACGGTGCTGGCTTACGCGCAAGACCTGTTGGACTTCCTGTATGAAATGCATCTGCCGCGGGTTGTGCTAATCGGGCATTCACTCGGCGGCGCGATCTGCCTGCAGGCTGCCCTGCTGGCGCCGGCGCGGGTTCAGGCGCTGACCGCCCTTTCTACCGCCGCGGCGTGTGAATTACCGGAAGAAATTTATCAGTGCCTGGCAGACCCGGCCATGCGGGAACGGGTGGTTCAATTCCTGTGCAACCGCCTGGCTTCCCCTTTTACTACGGCTGCCAGTCTGGCCGGCATCCGCCGCGGACTGCTGGCGCAGCGCGTCAGCCTGCTGTACGGCGACCTGCGCACCTGCCAGGGCTATGATCTTTCCCGCGATGTGATGGGGCTAGATGTACCGGCGCTGGTCTGCTCCGGCAGCTGGGACCTGTTTATCCGCCAGGCGGCATCCCGCCAGTTGGCAGAACTGCTGCCGGCGACCAGTTTTGTCTCTTTTGAAGCCGGGCATCTGCTGCCGCTGGAGCGGCCGCGGGAAGTTACCGCCGCGATCCGGTCATTTCTGGAACACCCGCCGGCTGGTCAGGATTAAATCCCCTCAAACTTTTGAATAATCTGCCGCCAGGTTTCTGGCACTGGCATGGCGCGGCGGGCAGCGTAGTCATAAGCAACCATCACCGTGGAGGAGGTAGCCAGCACACTGCCTGTATCCGCGTCTTCGATGCGCGAATCAAAGATCAGGCTCTTATTGCCGATGCGTTCCACCCGCACCCCCACCCGAATGTGTTGATCCAGCTCGATCGGCGCTACGAAGGTCAGGTGGACATCCGCTACGATCAGGTTGATATCAAAGAAGGAGCGGCCGTCCCACAATCCCAACTGGCGCAAATATGCCAAGCGGCCGGATTCCAGGTAGGACAGGAAGCGGGAATTATTGACATGCCACTGTGTATCCAGGTCCATCCAGCGCACTTGAATCGTATAATAAAATGAGTACTCAGCCACGGAATTTTCTCCTTGGCAGGATTATAGCCGAAAGGTCCCGCCTGCCCGGATTTGTATATTTTCCATTTATTAAAGGAAGATTAAATCATGATAAAATCAATTAGATAAATTTTACCCAGTTATATCATTTGAGGTGCCATGCAGATCACCCGCCAGGCAGACTACGCCATCCGTGCCATTTTATTCCTCGTGAAAACCCCGGTTGAGAAACGTTCTTCCACCGGAGACATCGCGCGCACCCAGGATATCCCGCGTTCCTTCCTGGCTAAGATCATCTCCCAGCTCAGCATTGCCGGCATTATCCACACCACGCGCGGCGCGAAAGGCGGCGTGACACTGGCAAGGGACGCGGCCGAGATCTCTCTGCTGGACGTGGTGGTGGCGATTGACGGCCCGGTGGCCCTGAATGAATGCACGCTCGATGATACTTTCTGCGGCCGCAGCCGGACCTGCCCGATGCACAACGTCTGGTGCGAGGCGCAGCGGGAGCTGGTTTACCGCCTGGAAAAGGCCAGATTCAGCCAGTTCATTTAGTCGATCACCTCTCGGGCGGGTCAACGCCTGCCGCAGGAGATTCCATTGTCAACCCATCCCAAATCCGGCCGGCCCTGGCTGCTGGCATTCATCCTTTCACTTGTCCTGGTGCTGGTGGTCGCCTGGCTGTCTCCGTTGGAGCGGACCCTGGGCGGCAACCTGCGCCTGATCTATCTGCACGGCGCCTGGGTCTGGACGGGATTGCTGGCTTTCGGCGCGGCATCCCTGGCAGGTCTGCTGGCGCTGATCTTTCGCCGCGCCTGGCAGCACGCCCTCAGCCGCGCGCTGGGTTGGAGCGGGATGGCCTTCTGGTTAACCTACCTGCCGATGTCACTGTTGGTGATGCAGCTCAACTGGAACGGCTTGTACCTGGACGAGCCGCGCTGGAAGGTACCTTTCGCCTTCGCGGTGATCGGCCTGCTGCTGCAGATCGGCTTGTGGTTGATCGGGCGGCCGCGGCTGACCTCACTGGCCAACCTGGTCTTCGGGCCAGTCCTCCTCTATAACCTCTCCCGCATGGAAAGCGTGCTGCATCCAGATTCGCCGGTCTTCACTTCGCCGTCCGGCAGCATCCGCGGACATTTTCTGCTGCTGGTCGCAGTCACCGTCTTGCTGTGCGGGGTGATCACCGCCTGGCTAATGCGCGCTCTCCCCGAAAAGGCCGCCTGATGCTGATCCATTCCGCCTCCCAATTACTGACTATCTCCGGCAGTCCTCAGCGCGGCAGTGCGATGGGAGAACTGGGTATTTTGCCAGACGGCGCTGTTCTGACCCGTGCCGGCAAGATCGCGGAGATCGGCCCAACCCGGGAGATGCTGTCGCGCTACCCGCGCGAAGAAAAGCTGGACGCGCGCGGCCGGGTGGTGATGCCCGGGTTCGTGGACCCGCATACGCACCTAATCTTCGCCGGTGACCGCGCCGGGGAGTTTGAACAGCGGCTGCAGGGGAAAACTTATTTAGAGATACTGGCCGCGGGCGGGGGAATACTTTCCACCGTGAACGCGACCCGCGCGGCCAGCCGGGAACAGTTGACCGCCAGCTTACGCCAGCGCGCGCGCCAAATCCTGAGGATGGGCACCACCACCGCCGAAGTGAAAACCGGCTACGGGTTGGAAACGACTTCAGAGATCGCGCAGTTGATGACGGTGGCGGAGTACGCGGACGCGCTCAGCCCGGACCTGGTACCGACTTTCCTGCCGGCGCATGCCGTCCCCCCGGAATTTAAGGATAACCCGGCCGGGTATGTCCGCCAGATCACGGATGAGATGCTCCCGCGGGTCAAAAGCCTGTGGTCAGAGCGCTTCCCCGCGCGCCCTTTGCCGTTTGTGGACGTCTTCTGTGAGCGCGGCGCTTTCTCGCTGGCAGAAAGCCGCCTGATCTTAACCCGGGCAGCGGAGTTGGGCTTTCCGCTCAAAATCCACGCCGATGAATTTGAAAACCTGGGCGGGGCCAGCCTGGCGGCAGAACTCGGCGCCGCTTCCGCGGATCACCTGGTTTGCACCTCGCCGGCCGACATTCAGAACCTGGCCAAATCACAGACGGTAGCCGTCTCGCTGCCCTGCACGCCATTCGGCCTGGGAGAAACCGCTTACACGCCGGCGCGCGACATATTAAAGGCGGACGGCTTGCTGGCGCTGGCTTCTGATTTCAACCCCGGCACCGCCTGGAGCGGTAACATGCAGTTTGTGCTGGCGCTGGCCTGCCGGTACCTGAAATTGACTCCCGCCCAAGCCGTTGTCGCGGCGACCATCAACGCTGCCGCTGCCGTCCAGCAAGCTGACCGGATCGGATCGCTGGAACCCGGCAAGCTGGCGCACCTGCTGATCCTGGATACAGATGACTATCGCCAACTGGGGTACCGCTTCGGCGCCAACCTGGTGGCGTGTGTGATCAAAGATGAAAAAGTAATTCACAATACGGAGGACACGGCATGCTGACACTGGAACAGGCGCGGGAATGGTACACCGATGATGACCCCGTCCATGATTTTGGGCATATTCAACGGGTGTACTGGATGGCCGAGCGCATCGGCAGCGCGGAGAAAGCCGACCTGGAAGTGATCAACGCCGCCGCCCTGCTGCATGATGTGGCGGAAGCCGCGCCGGGGGGTGATGGCAGCGGCCGGGCCAGCCATCACCTGGCATCCGCGGAATTCGCGCGCGGGGTGCTCATCTCCGAAGGCTGGCCGCCGGAAAGAATCGAACAGGTGCTGCACTGCATCCGCGCCCACCGCTTCCGCGGCAAAGAAGAAGCCCCATCCACCCTGGAAGCCAAAGTGCTTTTTGACGCCGACAAACTGGATGTGCTGGGCGCCATCGGCGCGGCGCGCACGATCGCCTACGCGGTACTGGAACACCAGCCGATCTATTGCACACCCTCTGTCCAATTCCTGATCACCGGCAAAGAAGAAGCCGGCGAGAAGCACAGTTCCTACCATGAGTTCATTTATAAGCTCTCGCGCGTAAAAGACCGCTTGTTTACTGAGAAAGGCAAGCAGATCGCGGCGGAACGGCATGACGTCCTGGTCGCGTTTTATGAACGCCTGGCGGATGAAATGCGCGGCCTGATTTGACCGTGCCTCTCCTTCCCACGCTTAGTCAGGTAGAAACCTACGCCCGCGCAGCCGGTAAATTGCTGCTTTCCCGCTTTGGTCAGCCGCACGAGATCAAGTACAAAGGCGCGGTGGACCTGGTCACCGAAGCCGATTACCTCTCAGAGCAGTACCTGCTGCGCGCCATCTCAGCTGATTTTCCCGACCACCGCGTCGTCACCGAAGAAGCCGGCTCCAACCAGCTGGATTCGCAACACGTCTGGTACCTGGACCCGCTGGATGGGACGGTCAACTACGCCCACGGCATCGCCTGCTTCGCGGTCTCCATCGCGTATACCCTGAACGGGGTGTTGGAAATAGGCGTGGTGTATGATCCGGTGCGGGATGAGTGTTTTCGCGCGGAACGCGGAAAAGGCGCCTGGCTAAACAGCCAGCCCATCCGGGTCAGCCAGACCGCCGAGGTGATTCAGGCCTTGCTGGCCACCGGTTTCCCCTATGAAAAGGATGAACAACTGACGCGCAACCTGCGTCATCACAACCACTTTGCCATTCACAGCCGTGGCGTGCGGCGGTTTGGCTCGGCCGCGCTGGACCTGTGCTATGTGGCTTGCGGGCGGTTTGACGGCTACTGGGAACTGGTGGTGAACCCATGGGATGTGGCCGCCGGCAGCCTGATCGCCAGTGAAGCCGGCGCGCTGGTCACCAACGCGGACGGCGACCAGCTGGAACTCAAGATGGGGGCAACGATTCTGGCGGCAAATCCGCGGCTGCACGAGCTTCTGCTGCGGGGCTTGCATGCGGTGGAATAATATACAATAATATATATATTATTCCATCCCTGTCTCCTGGAGGATTGCAATGAAAACGAACCGTTTTTCTAGACCTTCCAACAGCCGGCTCACCATGGCCATCATCGCGGTTGTCGTCATCCTGGTTCAGGTAGCCTGCATCACATCCGCCGCGCCTGCCCCGGCGGCGCCGGTAGTAGATGAGACCAAGATCGCTCTGGGAGTCGCCGCTACCAGTTACGCCATCCAGCAGACTGCCGACGCGGGCAAAGCTGCTGACGAAAAGGCGCAGCAGCAGAGCGATGACCTGCAGAAAACGATGGACGCGCTCAGCCTGCAGGAGACGGCCATCGCCCTCCAGCAGAATCAACAGCCGCCCCAACAGCAGCAGCCGCCCGCGGTCAACGTGCAACCGCCGGTAGAGCCGCCCACCCCCGACCCGATGGCCGGCATGGATGAGAAGATCCACAATGCCAAGATCTTGATCTTTGAGGACACGGTCGAACTGGGCATCGGGCAGTGGATCGAAGAGACCGTGCAGCGCATGGACATCCCGGATTACGTCCAGACGGATGATTACAGTGGTACCTTTATGGAACGGCTCAACTCCCCCACCCAGTGGGACTTGATCATCGTCGGCGCCGAGGCCAAATCCAAGATCCAGGGTGAATTCTGGGATGCCATTATGACCCATGTCAACCGCAAGGTGGCCGTCATCGCCGAGGTCTGGTACCTGGACTTACTGGGTAACGGGCGGATCAAAGCCTTTACCAGTGAATGCGGCGTTTCTTATGCCGGCAATTATGACCTGGCCGAATCCATTTACTGGTGGGACCAGTTCCACCCGGTCTTCACCAACCCCAATATCGCCGAACCCCTGATCCACTACAGCCGCTACTGGGGCGCGCAAACGGGTGACAAACTGCGCGTCAGCGGCGGTGATGCCAAGCTCGTGGCGGGTGACCGCTCCAAACCGCACAGCGATGGCGGCGTGATCGCCGTTTGCATGGGCGGGCGTACCATCATCCAAACCTTCTCGAACCATGATTACCATGAGGATCAGATCAAAGACCTCTGGGAGAACTACATCACCTACACCCTCACCAATCACTTCCTCGCCACACAGTAGGAAAAAGCTTTGAGCCAACCCCTGGATTCCGGTACCCCGGAGAACGTGCCTGCTTCATTACCTCTGGATACCGTCATTCAGGGAGATTGCCTGACTGAGCTGGAAAAATTACCGGCGGAATCGGTGGACCTGGTGTTCGCCGATCCGCCTTATTATTTGCAGCTGGCGCAAGACCTGTGGCGCCCCAACCAGACGCGCGTGGACGCGGTGGACGCGGATTGGGACCGCTTTGGCAGTTTCAGCGAATATGATGCCTTCACCCGTGCCTGGCTATCCGCCTGCCGGCGGGTATTGAAGAAAACCGGCGCCATCTGGGTGATCGGCACCTACCACAATATTTACCGCGTCGGGACAGCCCTGCAAGACCTGGGGTTCTGGATCCTGAATGATGTGGTCTGGACCAAGACCAACCCCATGCCCAATTTCCGCGGGGTGCGTTTTACCAATGCCCACGAGACCCTGCTGTGGGCGCAGAAAGAACGCGGCATGGCGTACACATTTAATCACCACGCCATGAAGGCGCTGAACGAAGAACTGCAGATGCGCAGCGACTGGAACCTGTCGATCTGTACCGGCGGCGAGCGCTTGAAGAGGGACGGCAAGAAGCTGCACCCGACCCAGAAGCCGGAAGCGCTGCTCTACCGTGTGCTGCTTTCCAGCACCAGCGTGGGGGATGTGGTGCTGGACCCCTTCTTTGGGACAGGTACCACCGGGGCGGTGGCGCGGCGGCTGCACCGCCATTTTATCGGCATTGAGAAAGAAAGTGCCTATGTGGAGGCCGCGCGGGAGCGCATCCGCCTGGTGCAGCAGGTGGAGTTCAATCCGCCCATCTTTGTAACGCCGGACCCGCGCCGTGAAGCGCGCATCCCCTTTGGCATGCTGCTGGAAAATGACCTGCTGCGGCCGGGGCAGCTGCTGTGGTTAGGCGAGAACGGGCCGTCTGCCAGGGTGCGGGCCGACGGCGCGCTGGAGTATAATGGAGAAACTGGCTCCATTCACCAGCTGGCGCGCAAGATTCGTCAGGCGCCGGTCAATGGCTGGGATGCCTGGTACTACGAAGATCCACAATCCAAACAACGTTTTCCCATCGATTCCCTGCGCCAACAACTCAGGGAAGAATCCAAACCTGAAGCGAGAGAAGAAGAATGACCACTAAATCTTTCACCCAAACCCGCTGGTCGCTCGCCGACCTGTTCCCGTCCGCTGACGGCCCTGAAATTAAGTCCGCCTTTGAAAAACTGGCCGAGCTGGTGGATGCCTACGAAAAGGTGCGCGAACAGCTTTCCGCGGACATTTCCGCCGATGCGTTTATGCGCATCGTCAAGCAGACTGAAGAGATCGCCCGCCGGGAGTACCGCCTGTACGGCTTCGCTGAGCTGTGGTTCGCGGAAGATACCCAAAACCAGGGCGCGCAAACACTGGTTGGCCGGCTGGATCAATTAATGGCGGAATACAATAACCGCACCCTGTTCTTTAGCCTGTGGTGGAAAGCGCTGGATGATGACAACGCCGAACGTCTGATGTCCGCCGCGGGCGACTACCGCTACTGGCTGGAAGAAATGCGCCACTTTAAGCCGCATACCTTAAGCGAGCCGGAAGAGAAGATCATCAACATCAAAGACGTTTCCGGCTTGAATGCCATGAACATGCTGTACGATTCACTCACCAACCGCTACACCTTCAAGGTGGAAGTGGAGGGCGAGGTGAAAGAACTGACCCGCGGCGAGTTGATGGTGTACGCCCGCCATCACGACCCCAAACTGCGTGCCAGTGCCTACCAGGAGCTGTACCGCGTCTTCGGCGCGGACGGCCCGATCCTGGGGCAGATGTATCAGGCGATTGTGCGCAACTGGCAGAACGAACAGGTTGACCTGCGGAAGTTCAAAACTCCCATCGCGGCGCGCAACCTGGCCAATGACATCCCGGATAAAGTTGTCGAGCTGCTGCTGGATGTGGCCAGAGACAACGCACCAGTCTTCCAGCGTTTCTTCCGCCTGAAAGCCCGCTGGCTGGGCGTAGACAAACTGCGCCGGTATGATGTGTACGCCCCGGTCGCCAAATCCGATAAGAAATTTGAGTACGCCGACGCCGCGGCGGTGGTGTTCCAGTCCTTCAAGGAGTTTGACCCGAAGTTCGCCGCCATGGCGGAGCGGGTCTTCAACGAGAACCACCTGGACAGCGAAGTGCGCAAAGGCAAACGCGGCGGCGCGTTCTGTTCCACCCTCGGGCCGGACCTGACCCCGTGGGTGCTTCTGAATTACCAGGGCCGCTCGGATGATGTGGCGACCATGGCGCATGAACTCGGCCATGCCATTCACTCCATGCTGGCGGAACACCATACCCTCTTCACCCAGCATGCCTGCCTGCCGCTGGCGGAGACTGCTTCCACCTTTGGCGAGATGATGCTGGTGGATAAACTGCTGAGCGAAGAAAAGGATGCCGGCGTCCGGCGCGACTTGATCTTCCGCCAGGTGGATGATGCCTACGCCACCATTATGCGCCAGGCCTTCTTTACCATGTTCGAGCGCACCGCGCATGAGATGGTCAAAAACAATGCCTCGGTGGATGAGATCGCCGAGGAATACCTGAAGCAGCTGCGCGGCCAGTTTGGCGATGCGGTGGATGTCAGTGATGAGTTCAAGTGGGAATGGGTCTCCATCCCGCACATTTACAACGTCCCCTTCTATGTGTACGCCTACGCCTTCGGCCAACTGCTGGTCTTCGCGCTTTACAAGCAGTTCAAGCAGGAAGGTGAATCCTTCAAGCCGCGCTATCTGAAGATCCTGGCGGCCGGCGGATCCGAAGCCCCGGAGAAGGTACTGCAGGACGCGGGGATCGATTTCCGCCAGCGCTCTTTCTGGCAGGGCGGCTTCGATGTGGTGAACGACCTGATAGCTCAGCTGGAAAAACTGCCCATCACGCAGTAACAGTGGACAGCATGCGCTCAACCATTCTTTCATCCTTTTATGGCAGCTGAAGTACCGTCCATGTATCTGGCGATCGAAGGCGTGATCGGGGTCGGCAAGACCACCCTGGCGCGCCTGCTGCAGCCGGAATTTAACGCGGAATTACTGCTGGAAGTCTTTGAGGAAAACCCTTTCCTCTCAGACTTCTATGCGGACCGCGCCCGCTACGCTTTCCAGACGCAGCTGTTCTTCCTGCTCAGCCGCTACCGGCAGCAGCGCTCCGCGGTGCCAGATATTCTGGCGCTGGGGGCGAGCCTGATCTCAGATTACACCTTCGAAAAAGATTCGCTGTTCGCGCGCATCAACCTGGCCGGCGATGAGCTGACCATGTACCGGCGCGTGCATGAAGCGCTGGCGGAGAAGATCCCGCTGCCCGGGCTGGTGGTCTATTTGCGCGCCTCCACGGACGTGCTGATGCAGCGCATTGCCAAGCGCGACCGGCCGTACGAGCGCAACATGGAACGCGGCTATATCGATGAACTGAACCGCGCTTATGATGACTTCTTCTCACACTCCTCGGCCTCCGTTCTGGTGATCGACACCAATGAGTTGGATTTTGTGGCGAGTGGGGAAGACCTGAAAAGCATCGAAAACCGCATCCGCCAGGCGTTGGAACTGATACCCTTCCAGCCGGAATTACCCCTGTCAGCCAGATAGACTGGATAGAGAGCCGCCATGCGCATCAATCGTGAATTTCTGATCAAAACAGCCCGGGATCAAACTGCCCGCCGGCTGAGCGTGGAAAAAGATGTGCTGGCGGCTTACCTTTGTGGGTCGGTGCTGCAGGAAGAAGCGCTGCTGGGCGGCACCACCGACATCGACATCGTCTTTATTCACGCCAGCACGCCCAAACTGCCGCGCGAGATCGTCCGCCTGAATGAGGATATCCACCTGGATATCGCGCATCACAGCGAGGCGGCTTACCAACAGCCGCGCGCCCTGCGGGTCGACCCGTGGATCGGCACCACCGCCCAGAATCACCCGGTGCTGCTGCACGACGTGCGCCACTGGTTTGAGTTCACGCAAGCCTCGCTGGGGTCGCAATTTTACCGCTCGGACCATACCGCTGCGCGCGCGCGGGTGCTGCTGGTGAAAGCCCGGGAAGCGTGGAATCAATTAAGTGAAAGCCGCGCGCCTTTCGTCAAAAAATACCGGCTGTTCGCGGCCGCGGTAGAAAATGGCGCGAACGCGGCAGCCTGCCTGACCGGCTCGCCGCTGTGCCGGCGTCGCTTTTTGAGCGAGCTGCCGGGTCGGCTGGAAAATACCAGTGCCGCGGGTTTAACAGCTGGCTTGATTAGCCTGCTGGGTATCAATCAGTTGACGGAAGAGAAGCTGCGCTCCTGCCTGCCGGATTGGGAACAGGCTTTTAACGCTGTCTGCGTACAGCCCGGCGCCACAGCGGACCTGCAGCCCGTGCGGTTGAAGTACTACCGCGCGGCGGCGCAGGCCTTTTTAGAGGAAGGCGAGACGGCCGCTGCCGCGTATCCACTGCTGGCCACCTGGGGCAAGATTGCCAGCCTGCTGCCGGCTACCAGCCCGGAATATCTGGCCTGGCTGAAAGCGCAGCAGGAGATCGGCATCTCCAAAGAGACGCTGGGGGAGAAGATCAGCGCGCTGGATGCCTATCTGGACCACGTGGAAGAGGTGGTCGACACCTGGGACGAGAACTCCGGCGGGTAGGGGTCTCTTTTTCACCGAACAGGTTTCATAATAAACCCAGGAATAATTCAATACCTCGCGAATGGTGGCATGTTAAGTTTGCTCACTTCGTCGGGTTTCGCTGCGCTTTATCTAACTTACAAAAACCGGCCCCCCTTTTAATTCCCCCCATTTTCGCGAAAATGGGGGGACGGCGCAGCCAGGGGGACTGTTGCGCGCAGCGACACCTGCGCTGCGCGCAAGTGCAGCGAACATCTCTTACACAGTTTGGAGCACCTCCATGCGTTGCACACGGTGACAGCAATCATGTAGGTCGGTTTGAGGGCAGCCCGCATTGCCTGGTTCTTACCTCAACCCGAAAACCGACGCTGTGCGCACTTCGTCGGGTTTCGCTGCGCTCTACCCGACCTACGCCGAGCCGTCATGTTGAGCGCAGCGACACTTGCACTTCACGCATGTGCAGTGAACATCTCTTACACTGTCGTAGAGATCCTTCGCTCTGCTCAGGATGACGGTGTTCCGGTAGGTCGGTTTGAGGGCAGCCCTCAATGCCTGGTTCTTACCTCAACCCGAAAACCGACGCTGTGCGCACTTCGTCGGGTTTCGCTGCGCTCTACCCGACCTACGCCAGGCCGGCATACTTAGTTGCAAACTCACCCAGAGGGATAGCTTTCCAACTGACAAGATAATCAACTCATTAATTTTGTGGATAAGCTATGAAATGCTGTGGAAAAAAGTATTTCCGGGTTTAAATACCCCCCTTTCGAGAATAATTGAATGCTAAATCTGAATAGTAAGCTCAGAAAATTGTCAGGTAATTGCCCTGTACTGTAATTTGCCCGATTGCGGAAAATAACCGGCCAAAGATCCCCGTCGGCTCGGAAGAACCACCCGTCGGCTTGGATTACCACCATTTCCTGTGTGGATTACTTGGGCAAAACATTTCTGGTCAGAAGTGGACTTTTCAACAGTTATCCACCAATTTTTCTGTGTTCAGAAAACCGTCCGTTTTCCTCACGGTTTCTCCACCCGACCATTCTTTAAGCTTTCCGGACCCTCATCGCGCGGCTGATCATAAATACGCAAAAAGGCGCATTTTAATGGTCAGACTCATCTGATTCCTGTGGACCAGCTACATAAATTATGTATAGCTTACCACCGCTTTTTTTTATCCACTTATCCACAGCCCCTACTGAGATTACTATTACATATCCATTAATATATATTAGGAAGATAAGTTAGGGCTACTTGTAACCCTCTGCTGAAAACCGTACAATGATTTTGGCTTAACACTCTGTCCAGTTTTCATCAAACAGAACCTGTTTCAGCACGGGAGAAGCGTATGGACATCATTAAAGTATCTGCCAATTCACGCACCGCCTCGGTGGCGGGAGCGATCGCGGGGGTGATGCGCGAACACAAACATGCCGAGGTGCAGGCTATCGGCGCCGGCGCGGTGAACCAGGCGGTAAAGGCACTGGTACTGGCCCGCGGGTACTTGCAGGCGGACGGCATCTTCATCTCATGCGTGCCGGAATTTGTGGATGTAGAGATCGACGGCAAAGTACGCACTGCCATCAAGTTGATCGTGGATCCCGTCGCGCCGCCCGAAAAAGAGCCGCCGGCGGCCTAGCGCAGTTCTTCCGCGCTGAAAGCCACCACCTCTTTACCCGAAAGCTTTTCCTGTAATTTGCGCATGATCAAGTCCAGATGCCCCGGCTTCTGGACGTAGTCCATGTCATCCGCGGGGATGGTCAGCACCGGGCAGAGCGTGAAGTCGTGGATCCAGCTTTCATACAGGTGATTGAGGTCGGCCAGGTAATCCGGCGAGATGTTCTTCTCATAATCCCGGCCGCGTAAATGGATGCGCTGCACCAGGATCGGCACGGACGCTTTCAGGTAGATCACCAGGTCCGGCGGGGGGAGGAACTCCAGCATGGTATGGTAAAGCGCGGTGTAGGTGTTGAAATCCCGCTCATTGATGTACCCTTGCAAGTGCAGGTTGCGCGCGAAGATCTCCGCGTCTTCATACACGCTGCGGTCTTGCAGCACGGTGTTGGGCATGCAGGCGATCTCATGATGGGAGCGCAAGCGGCGGGAAAGAAAGTATACCTGCGAGTGGAAAGCCCAGCCTTTCATATCCCGGTAGAAATCTGAAAGGTAAGGGTTGGTGGCTTCCGGCTCAAAATACGGCAGCCAGTCCATGCGCTGAGAAAGCAGGCTGACCAGTGAGGTCTTGCCGACCCCGATATTTCCCGCGATAATGACATGCTTCTGATTCACGCGCGCTCCTCTTTTAATATTTCCTGAATGCGGGGATGCCCCTGGTAGAAACCATGATATTTCTCCGGTATCAACGCGGCGATGCGGCACATCACTTCATCGGTATTGCGGCGGGTGCTTTCTTCCCGGGTCGCGCGGTCGATCGGCGCCAGATGGTAGGGTTTTCCAAACCTGGCTCGGACGGTTGGCCGCTGGAAACGGCCCAGTTTTGCCATGCAGTCTTCGGTACCGGTGATACCCACCGGCACGATCGGCACATCCGCGCGGTCGGCCAGCAAGACGGTGCCGCTCTTGGCTTCCAGCATAGTCCCCACCTGGCTGCGTGTGCCTTCCGGCGCGATGCCCAGCAGCCCGCCAGTCCGCAGATGAGCCAGCGCCGCGCGCATGGCAGTGTGATCGGCGATTTCGCGGTTGATCCAGATCGAGTTGGTGGAGCGTACGATGAGAGAGAACAACGGATTCAGGCGGTATTTATCCGCCACCAACGCGCACATGTCGTCACGGTTCACCGCGATCATCAGCAGCGGTGTATCCATCCGGCTGAGATGGTTGGTGGTTAAAATGCAGCCGCCGCTGGCCGGGACATTCTCGACCCCTTCCAGCTCTACAATCATCAGGTCGCAAAACAGCGCCTTTACCCACCGCTTCAGTACGTGTCTGTCCATTATCTGGCCGCTTAGATCTTAAAAGCTGGTATTTCGGCAGCCTGGTCGCCCTGCCCGCTGAGATAATACGGCAGCCAGACTACACCGAAGGCATCCAAGAAGATATTGGCTTTTTGCGGGAGGATTGGCAGGCTGGTGATCTCTTTTGCCGCGGCTTGCCATTTTTCGCGCACGGCTGCTTCTTCCTGCGCCTGGCCGGCTTCCAACTCCGCGATTTGCTGACGCAGCACGGTGATGGCCTGTTCAGATTCCTCCACGCTGGCTTTGGCATTGGCGGTCATGCGGCGCTTGGTCAGGTTGGTGTTGATGCTGCGCTTGCGTCCGCCCAGCATGCCCAGCACCGTGTTCAATCCGGAACCGACCTCTTCCATGGTGCGCTGGCTCAGGTTGGATTGGTCCACTGCCAGCTCGCGCTCCTCGCGTGCCAGCCGGTCTTTCAGGACGGCGGTTTTCTTGCGCTGCGCTTCCGCCAGGGCGGCCAGGTCTTTCTTTAATGCCGCTTCGATCTGGCTGGCACACTGCGCCGCGAAATCCTTTTCAGATGTGCCCGGGGCTGCGGTCAGTTTCAGGGTCGGGTTGGTCAGCAGACGCAGCTCGCCGGTCTGGAAGAGCCAGTCTCCCAGGTCTTTCCGCATGGCAGCCATCAATTTGGCGTCACCCAGGGGCAGGTCCAGTGCGGCGTATTCCGCGTCCTCCACGCCGCTGGCAGCCAACGACTTTTGCTCCAGGTCGGCATTCACATGCTCTTCCCAGCGGATCATGCCGCGCTTGTCGGGCTGCTGTACCAGCAGGCATTTGCGCAGCAGGTGGTCCAGGGCGTACCTTCGGTCCAGATAGCGGATGGATGCCATCCCCAACAGGGCCGGGCGGTACACCACCGGCGGTGTTTTACCATTCGCGGGCAGGGTGATTCCGGCAGCAGCGGCCGTCAGCTTGACAGGCAGGAAGTACTCATCGAACCCGGCCGGTAAACTCGGGCGGGTCGCGGCAAAGGCATCACCGGCCGCCTGAGAGCGCGGGCTGGCCGTTTTACCGGCTCCAGCTGCAGCGGTCTTTTTCTCTGACGCGGCAGCGGTTTTACCGACACCCGCCAGGCGGTTGAGCGCGGGTATTTGAGCGCGCGTCAGAGGTCCGGCCAGGTAGTTCATGGTCCAGCGGGTTTGCATTGTCACCGGGGCGGACTCATGCACGTTATGCAGGAGGAAGACCCGTTTCCCGAGTGAGGAGATCAGCTTATCAAACTTGGCCCGGTCCATCCCGCCGGCCACGCCTTCCAACCCGTCCAGCAGGCGCTGCTTGTCCTGGTCGGTCTGTAATTTACCGATGAACCAGGTACCGGCATTGGAGAGGGCTTTGTAATCCACATCTACCGGGTTCTGGGTGGCCAGCAGCAGACCGACGCCAAAGGCGCGCGCCTGTTTCAGCATGCGCAAAATGACGGTCTTGGATGGCGGATTTTGCAGCGGCGGCAGGTAGCCCATGATCTCATCGAAGTAGACCAGCGCGCGCAATCCACTGGTGCCGCTTTGCTGGCGCATCCAGGCCTCAATGGAAGAATAGAGCATGGTAACAAAGAACATACGTTCTGTGTCGGTCAGGTGGGCAATGTAGAAAATGCTGTGGCGCGGCGTGCCGTCTGCAGCGAAAAGCATTTTGCCGATATCCAGCGCGTCGCCGGACATCCAGACCTCAAAGGCGGGCGAAGCCAGGAAGTTGTTCAGCTGCATAGCCAGTTCGTCGCGATTCTTCTGTGGGAAGAACTTATCCAGCGGGAAGACGCCCAGTTTATCAAACGGCGGCGTCTGCGTCTGCAGGATCAACTCAGACAGGTCCAGGTCTTTCCCCGCGCTCCAGGCGTGCTGAAAGATGTTGGTCAGCAGAATGTGTTCCTTCGACTGGACCGGGTCGATATTGGTGATTCCCACCAGCCCCAGCAGCGCCGAAACGGTGCTGGTGATCTTTTCCGTCAACGCGCTGCCTTCCAACTCACCTTCCGGCGCTTTCAGGCTGGCCAGAATACTGACCGGCACACCGGCATCCGAGCCGGGGGTGTACACACAGAATTTGACTGCTTGCTGCAGCGCCGTGATCCGCTCGGGGGTGATGCCCCAGCCGGCCTGTCCTTCCGTCCAGCTGCGGGCGGTTTCGGCGGCAAATTCCGCCGGGGTCTTGCCAGCCTTGCGGGCGGCATCCGGGTCGACCCACGGCTCAAAGTCCGCCGGCTGCCCGTTGGGGAAATGCAGCAGCAGGTTGGTCAGGTCACCTTTGGGGTCGATGATGATCGCCGGCACTTTTTGCAGGGCGGCTTCTTCCAGCAAGCCGATGCACAGGCCGGTCTTGCCGGAGCCGGTCATCCCGGTCACCACGGCGTGGGTGGTCAGGTCAGCCGGGTCGTAATACAGGTTCTCCGCGGTGGCTTTACCAGTCGCCGGGTCAGTTTTGCGTCCGAGAAAAAAAGCTTTGGTTGGATCCATAGAATCTCCTGAGGGTAATACGCTAGATTGATTATAGCAGAATCAGTTTATGCAAATCTTGACCTATAGTGTACAATTAATCATCAACAGGTTGTTTTAATTCATCTTTCAACGTAATCATACATTCACGAGGGCAGACCATGAAGGTAACCGTCTCACAAGCGAATTTAGCACACGGCCTGGGTATTGTGACGCACGCGGTGGCATCGCGCACCACGCTGGCGGTGCTTTCAAATGTCTTGCTGGCGACCGATGAAGGCCGCCTGCGCCTTTCCGCGACGAACCTGGAAATGGGCATTACCTGCTGGATCGGCTGCAAGATCGAAGAAGAAGGTTCCATCACCATCCCGGCACGCACCCTGACGGACCTGGTGAACACCCTGCCGGTGGGCGAAGTCCGCCTGACCCTCAACCCGCGCACCCAGAGCATGGAGATCAAATGCGGGACGACTTCCAGCGAGATCAAAGGCATCGACGCGCAGGAATTCCCGCCCATGCCGATCGCCGACCAGGGCGGCGGAATCGAACTGAATCTGTCTGACCTGAAAGATATGATCACCCAGGTGATCTTCGCGGCTTCGATCGAAGAAGCCCGCCCGGTGCTGATGGGCGCCCAGATCAACATGAATGAGAATAACGTCACCATGGCTGCCGCGGACGGCTTCCGCATCTCCATCCGCAGCGGACAGTTATCCACGGCGGTTGCTGAACCGGTGTCCATCATCGTGCCGGCGCGCGCGCTGGCTGAACTGGCGCGCGTCACCGCGGACGGCAATGAAATGGTGCGCATGTCCATCCCCTCCGGCCGCGGCCAGGTGATCTTCTCCCTGCGGGATATGGAGATCGCTTCCCAGCTGATCGAAGGCAAATTCCCGGATATCAACCAGATCATCCCCAAGGCGTTTAAGACCCGCACGGTCATCACCACCGCGCAATTTCTGAAAGCCTGCAAACAGGTGGAAGTCATCGCGCGGGAAGGCGCGTATGTTTCACGCCTGAACCTGAAGCCGGTCGAGGGCGGCCCGGGCGAGGTGGAGATGAACGCGGCTAATGAAGAAACCGGCTCCTCGGATGTTGTGCTGGACGCCTCCATTGACGGCGTACCGCTGCTGATCGCTTTTAATGTGCGCTACCTGCGGGAGGTGCTGGAAGTGATCAAGACCCCCAATGTGGCGCTGGAGACCAGCGCAAACAACACCCCGGGCGTCATTCGCCCGGTCGGCGATGACACGTACACGCATGTCATCATGCCGATGCACCTGTAACCGCGGCACACAAATCATCTACAGCCCCGTCCATGACGGGGCTGTTTCTTTAGACACCGGCGCGCGTACCCGCATCCGCGGGCAGGGCTTTGCTATAATGGATGAATGCTGCCGTATAATTTCCTCCCCGCTGCCAGCGAAAAAATGCTAACCACTTACCTGACCCTGCGCCAGTATCCCATCCTGTGCGGCCGCATCCGCTCGCGCATGCGCAAGCAGATGTATTCCATGGGCATCCTGCAGCGGGATTTCTTTGAGGATGAGGTGCGGCAGGCGGCGCTGCAGAGTCAACAGCGGGAAGGGCTGCGCAACCCCTTCCAGGAGGAATCCAACGACGTCTGGGAGATGCGCATCTGCGCGATGCGCGACCAGCTGACAGATTACTATTTTTCGATGCACATGACGCCGCATGATCTGGAAGAGATCATCGCGCAGGTGCTGCAGGAAAAAGGGGTGGAAGCGCGCGATTCTCTGCTGACCATCAACCCGGAACTGGCGCCGCAGGACCTGGTGCTGGAACAGGCCATGATCATTGAAAAGATGCCGGAGGGGGAAAGGGAGCATCTGACTGCGCGGTTGAGCGAACTGAAGGTGGTGCTTATCCGCAGCCTGATCAGCGACCAGTTACGCTATATCAACGTGGCACGCGAATGGCTGACCGTCACTGACCTGTTCGAGATCCGCCGGCATAAAATCGGCAACGGCCGCATTGGCGGTAAAGCCGCCGGCATGCTGCTGGCCTACCGCATCCTGCAAGCGATTGGCGAAGAATCCATCAAGCGCAACATCACCATCCCGGAGACATACTACCTGGGCTCAGATGTTTTTTACAGCTTCATGGAGATCAACCACCTGCTGGGGTGGAACGATCAGAAGTACAAACCGGAAGATAAGATGCGCGCGGAATTTTCCCAGATCGCGCGGGAGTTTGAGTACGGCGTGTTTCCCACCGAGGTGATCGACCGGCTGGAAAGCATCCTGCTGCGGCTGGGCAAGAAGCCGATCATTGTGCGTTCGTCCAGCCTGCTGGAAGATAATTTTGGCACCTCTTTTGCCGGCAAGTATGACAGCTACTTCCTGCCCAACCAGGGCACGCTGGAAGAAAACCTGAGCGAACTGACCAAAGCCGTTGCCCGCATCTATTCATCCACCTTGAACCCCAACGCGCTATTGTACCGCCGCGGCAAGGGCTTGCAGGATTACGATGAGCGCATGGCGATCCTGATCCAGGTGGTGCAGGGAGAACAGCACGACCGCTACTTTTATCCGCTGGCGGCCGGCGTGGCATTCAGCAAAAATCTATACCGCTGGGCGCCGCAGATCCAGCGCGAAGCTGGTTTCATCCGCCTGGTGTGGGGGATGGGCACACGCGCGGTGGACCGGGTCGGCAATGACTACCCGCGGCTGGTGGCGCTCAGCCATCCCCTGCTGCGGCCCAACTCCTCACCGGATGCCATCCGCCGCTACTCCCAGCAGCATGTGGATGTGGTGGACTTGGAAAGCAACCAGTTTGTGACCTTGCCGATCAGCGAGGTGCTGGACCCTCAATCCGAGCAGCTGCGCTATATCGCCCAGCTGGATCAGGACGGCTATCTGAGCTCGATCCGCTCGACTGTGGTAGAAGGCAGCCTGCGCGACCTGGTCATCACCATGGAAGATTTCCTGAAGCGCACGCCCTTTGCCGAAACCATGCGCCAGATCCTGCATATGCTGGAAGTACGCTACCAGGCAGCGGTGGACCTGGAGTTCACTGCATCCCTGAAGCCAGGCGCGGACGGTACCCCCGGGCTGGAGATCTGCATTCTGCAATGCCGCCCGCAAAGCCAGCTGGAGATCGCCGCGCACGTCCAGATCCCGGCTTACATCCAGGAAGAAGATATCATCTTCTCTACCGAATTCATGGTGCCGGAAGGATTGATCACCGACATCCAGTATGTGCTGTACGTCCCGCCTGAGGCGTATTACTCCATGCCGACTCAGCAGCTACGGCAGGACCTGTGCCGCGCCATCGGGTTGATGAACAAGCACCTGGCGCAGGACGTCTTCATCTGTGTGGGACCGGGCCGCTGGGGTACCAGCAACAGCGACCTGGGAGTCAGCGTCAATTACGGCGATATTTATAACAGCCGGGCACTGGTGGAAGTCACCGGCGCCGGTTACGGCAACGCGCCGGAACCTTCTTTTGGCACTCACTTCTTCCAGGACTTGCTGGAGTCGCAGATCTACCCGCTGGCCATCTACCTGGATCACGCGGAAACCAGTTTCAACGAGCGCTTCTTCAACGCTCTGCCGAACCATCTGCTGGCTTTCTTGCCAGACCATGCCGCGCTGGAACCTTACCTGCGGGTCATTTCGGTCAACGATTACCGGCGCGAAAACCGGTTGGTTCTGGCGATGGATGATATCAAAGGCAAGGCCGTGGCTTATATCAAGCCGGTGACCTTGCCTTGATGATCCATTTAGACTAGAAAAAATGTTCTATGTTGCGTTACTGATCACACTTTCCCGATCAGCACTTTGCGGCTGAACAGGCGCAGGCAGACCCGCAGCAGCAGCCAATCCACTACCCACAGCAGGGCACCGATCAACAACCCGGTGAACACACCCAGGTAGATGATACCGGTAGCCTGCCCGACTACCAACCCCAAGACCAGTATTACCAGCATGCCGCCAGATTGATAGGCTTCCATAAAGGTGGCCACCCGGGCAGAAACCAGCACGGTCACCAGCACCCCCAACAGGGCGACGGCCGGGGTGATCCAGAAGATCAGCGGCCACCAGCCCGGCAGGGGGAACCAGAGCCGGCCCATCACCGGGTAGCCGAGGGTATTGGTAACGATGGTATAGAGGATAAAACTCAGGAAGGAGAAACCTACCGCGGGCAGCAGCGCCGCCAGCGCTTTGCCGGTGAACAGCTCAGCGTCGGTGGTGGGGGAGTAGAGCAGACCTTCCAGCGTCTTGCGTTCCTTCTCGCCGGCGAATGATTCGGCCGCGACAATAGAGGAGACCATCAGCGGCATTACCAGGAACATCGGCGCGAAGAAGTACCCCAGGATCGCGAAAGGAATCAGTTGTTCCGCGGTGATTCCCGCTAAACGCGACTTGACCTCTGCCGGCAGGATCGAAAGCACCTGTACCGGGTCCAGGTTGGTAGATGACAGCGAAGATTGGAAGAACGTCAACCTGGGCAGCAGTAAGAAGAAGGCGGGCAGTACGACAAAGAAAACCAGCGGGATGACCACGACCGGTACCCAGGCGGTCTTATTGCGCGAGACCTCCAGCAGATCTTTTTTGATGATGGCTTTCAGGATGGAGATTCTCATTTCTGACCTCCGTGGTTCTTGCGCAGCTCGAAGTAGATTTCTTCCAGGGTGACTGACCGCGGCTCCACGCGCATGACGCGCGCATCCGCAGCGACCAGGGCTGAAACCAGCGCGGGGATATTTGCGGTGTCTGATAGATCGACTAGCGCCCTGGCATTCTCCATCTGGATGGAACGCAGCCCTGGACAATCCTTCAGTTTTTGCGTAAGGTTGGCAGGTACTGGCAGCGCGAACTCCACTTCCACCCGCACACCCGGGAAGAGCCTGGCAGCCAGTTCCGCGGGGGTACCGATGGCCAACAGGCGGCCGGCATCCATCACCGCGACCCGGTCGCACAGGCGCTGGGCTTCGGTCAGGTTGTGCGTGCAGAGAAAGATCGTGCGGCCGTCCTCGCGGCTGATGGTGCGGATCAGGTCATTCACCTGCTGCGCGGATTCAGGGTCCAGCGATGAGGTTGGCTCATCCAGAAACAACAGCTCCGGGTTGTGCAGCAAAGCCCGCGCCAACGCCACACGCTGCTTCATACCCTTGGAGTAGCCCGCCACCCGTTCGTGAGAACGGCTGCTCAAACCGAAGAGATCGAGCACATCAGAGACGCGCTGTGCGAGCTTCTGTTGTGGAATACCGCACAAATCTCCATAAAATCGCAGGTTTTCTTCAGCAGAGAGGCGCTCATACAAAGCCGGTGTTTCGGTCAAAATACCGGCCCGCGCGCGGATCTCGCTGCCCTGTTCCTGCGGATTCAGCCCGAAAACCGAGAGCGAGCCCGAGTCGGCTGGGAAGAGGCCGTTCAGCAGGCGGATGGTGGTGGTCTTGCCGGCGCCGTTTGGCCCCAGCAGACCGAAGACCTCCCCGGGTCGGACGGTCAGGGTGAGACCGTCCAGAGCCCGGGTGGTGTTGAAAGTTTTGGTTACGTTCTCTAATTGGATCATGCAAGCTCCCTTAATGTTTCACGTGAAACATTAAGTATTGGGATGCAGCTGGCGGTAGACTACATAAGAATACACAACTAATCCCAGTGCGCTGGCCATCACCGGTACCAGCATGAACCAGATGGTCTGGCCGGGGAAAAGCATCCCCAGCAGGCTGATGACCGCGCTGGCCTTGAAAGCCCAACCGCCGACGGCGTGGGTTTTCTGCCAGACCGTGTTGTCGCTCAAAGTCCACGGCGTGCGGATGCCGATGAAGAAGTTCGGTTCAGCCCTGGAAATCATCGAGCCGGCGGCGAAGAACAACACCGCGAAGGCCGGGATCATCCAGGTCATGAAGTCCACCTTGATGCCGAGATTCCAGGCCAGGGAGAGGACGTGGACATAAGTGAAGAACCCCATGATGATGGCCAGAAAGCCGTTGTAGATCCCGCGGAACTTGCGGATGTTCTCGCGGCGCGGATCGATCATGGGAACGAAGAACAGCAGGGCGGCCAACCCCAGCTGCATGGCAGGGGTGAAGAACAGGCCGAAAGTTTTACTGCTGTATCCGTTGGCCTGGCCCAGCTCATCCCAGTGGGTGGCCATGGTTTCCGGCATGCGTCCGCTCAGGATCAGGCTGGCGGCGATGGAGACGGCGATGAAAGCGCCGATGAGAATAAGAGTTTTCTTGTTGGACATTAGATTTCCTTTTCAGTATGTTTCACGTGAAACTATTTTTCGATGTTGGGCTGCTGATTTTGCGACATGGCTACCATGCCGGACAAGCCGCCCAGGTTCATGGTTTCTACCGCGCTGCTGGGGACAATCACCAACGCGCCTTTGGCCTTGAGTCCTTCAAACAGCATGTTCATGGCGCGCAGGTGCAGGGCGGTCGGGTTATCTTCGTAAGACTTGGCGGCCTCGGCAAAACTATGCGCGATCTGCATTTCGGATTCGCCCAGGATGACACGCGCCTGGCGTTCGCGCTCGGCCTGCGCCTGGCGGCTCATGGCGTCTTCCAGATCGGTCGGGATGACCACATCGCGGATCTCGACGGACGAGACAGTGATGCCCCACGGGGCGGTGCGCTCGTCGATAATCTTCTGCAGGTCAGCATCCATCTTCGCGCGGCCCACCAGGATGTCGGCCAGGGTCATCTGCCCGATGATCTCACGCAGGGCGGTCTGAGCGGCCCAGCTGATGGCGGCTTTGTAGTCTTCCACTTCCAGCGCGGCTTTCTCCGCGTCCCACACGCACCAGAACAGAACGGCGTCCACGTCCACGGGGACGGTGTCGCGCGTCAGGGTCTTCTCAGCGGAGAAGGGGGTCACCATGACGCGGTGGTCGATCCAGCGCGGGGTCGCGTCGATCAACGGCAGCAGCCAGAACATGCCCGGGCCCTTCAGCGCGCGGAATTTACCGAAGCGCAGCACCACGGCCTTTTCCCACTGCTGGGCGATCTTGAAGGAAAACATCAACAGAAAACCCAGCAGCATCAACGGCAGGAAGACCAGCATGATCTGCAGGTCGGTCCAGATGCCGTCTTTGGCGATGGCGAAACCAACGCCTACCGTCATGCAGATGATGAAGAGCAGGACCGCGATCCCGTTCACATGCACGTTATCCACTTGCGGCGGTTGGCCTTTCATGCTTTTCTTGGCTTGAATCAGACTGATACTCATTTTTCTCCTTTTTTGTTTTCAGAGCTTTCTGCCCTGATAATTTCACCTATTTGCTGCCGGATATCCTCGGCTGAAAAACCCAGCTGGCGTGCTTCTCCCAGGTAAGCCCGGGTTAACTCTTCCAGCGAGCGCTGGCGAATTTCCGCCAGCACGCCGGGCGGGGTTTCCTCGCTGATGTAGGTGCCCCGGCCCTGCTGGGTGGAGATCAGGCCGGCCTCATCCAAAATCCGGTATGCCCGCGCGATGGTGTTGAAGTTCAGCCGCAATTCCGCGGCCAATTGCCGCACCGTCGGCAGCTGGTCCCCAGGCAGCAGATCGCCGGCCGATACCTGCTGACGGATTTGGTCCACCAGTTGCAGGTACACTGGCCCGCCGCTTCTAAAAGACACCTGGATCTGCTTCAAATATCAACCTCCTATATTGTATCATTGTATCTTTGTATGATTGTATGCCAGTCCGTGGGTGCTGTCAAGGGGTGATCTATGGAAAAGAAAAACCTCCAGTTGTTAACTGAAGGTTTCAGGGGTTTGAGGTTGCGGTTGCCTTACCCGGCAGCTTTCACGCTTTCCAGCATCCGCGCGGCAATGAGCCGCGACCGCTGCCCGGCGATGCCGGTGTAGTTGTTCACCCGGAACAGATCATCCAGCTCAGCCGGAGTGAGCCGGGAGGCGATCCGTTCGTCCGCGCTCAGCAGCTGCCGCAAGGGGTTACTGGCGCCGTTCTCCAGCGCCTCCCAGGCCCGCATACTGTGGACGCGCAGAATCTCGTGCGCTTCCTGACGGTCCATTCCCTTGCTGGCCAGCGCCAGCAGCACCCGCTCGGTGGCGGCGAACGGCGCGTAAGCCGCCAGTGTCCGGTCGATATTCTTGCGCCGGATCTTCAGGCCCGCCAGCACCCGCTCGCAGGCGGTCAGGATCTCATCCGAGATCAGGAAGGCCTCCGGTAAAATGCTGCGCCGGTTGGCGCTGTCATCCAGCGTGCGCTCCAGGATGGAATGCGCGTAATTATTCCAGGCCACATCCGGCAGAGACGCCAGCTCGCGGGCCAGCGAGGTGATCTTTTCCAGCTCGACCGGGTTGCGTTTGAACGGCATGGCGGATGAGCCGACCTGGCTGCCGCCGAAAGGTTCCGCGGTTTCGCCGATCACTTCGGATTGCAGCAAGCGCAGATCCAGCGCGAATTTGTAAAGTGTTGCCGCCAGGCTGGAAAGCGTCTGTAATACTTGCAGGTCTTGCTTACGGGTGTAGGTCTGGGTCGCCGCGGTGAAAAAGGGCAGCTCTACTCGCTGGCTGAGCTCTGCTTCAAACGCGTCAAACTTCTCTGCCCCCAGCAGCAGCTGATACCCGGCCGCGTTGCCGACCGCGCCTTTAAAGCCCTTGCCGCGCAGACCCGTCAGCGTCAATTCCAGCGCCTGCCAGTCTATCAGCAGGTCCTGCCCGATGTTGGCCAGGCGGTAACCGAATGTGGTGGGCTCAGCCGGCTGCAGGTGCGTAAAAGCCATCACGGGCAGGTCGGCGTGGGTTTCGATCAAGCCGGCCAGGGTTGTCAGCAGCGCCGCCAAACGCGTGCGCAGCAGGGATAACCCGGCCCGCAGCTGCAAGGCCTCCGCGTTGTCTTTGATGTCCATCGAGGTCGCGCCGAGATGAATGATCCCCCCGCCCAGCGGGCACTGGCTGGCAAAGACCTTCAACTCCGCCATCAGATCGTGATGGATCTCGGCTTCCAATGCCAGCGCGCGCGGGATATCCAACTCGAGCGCGTGCGCCTGTAAGTCCGCCGCCTGCGCTTCTGTCACCAGCCCGTACCGCACTTGCGTTTGTGCCAACGCCACCCAGCATTGACGCCACAGGACGCGTTTATGTTCCTCGCTCCAGAGGCGGCGCATTTCATCAGAACCGTAGCGCCAGCTAAAGGGGCTCTGAAAAGTCTGGAAGGACTCCGTCATTTGCCGGCTTTCTCCACCACCGCGTTGCGTTCCGGCCCGACCGAGATCCAGCGGACAGGCACACCGCAGGCCTTTTCAATGAATTCCACATAGGCGCGGGCAGCGGCCGGGAAGTGTTGATATTCGCGCAGGGGACGCAAATCCGCGTCCCAGCCCGGCCGGCTTGTATAGACTGGCTCCACGGCAGACAGCGCGCGCGCATCCGCGCTGGTTGGCAGTTCGGGGGTCTCCCGCCCGTTCACGCGGTAGGCGGTGCAAACTGGGATCTCAGTAAAACCGGATAGGACATCCAGTTTCGTCAGGAATAATTCCGTGATGCCGTTGATCTCCACGGCATAGCGCAATAAGGGCAGGTCCAGCCAGCCGACCCGGCGGGGCCGGCCGGTGGTGGTGCCGTACTCGTCCCAGGGGTTGCTGCCGGTACCGCGCAGCGCGACTGCTTCTGCCCCGGTTAGTTCTGTCGGGAACGGCCCGGCGCCAACCCGGGTCTGGAAGGTCTTGGTTACGCCGACCACGCGGCGCACCGGCGTGATGCCAATCCCCAACCCGCTGAATACACCGGCCGCGGTGGTGCAGGAGCTGGTCACAAAGGGGTAAGTACCCTGTTCCAGGTCCAGCAACGTCCCCTGAGCGGCTTCGGCCAGCACCATGCGGTTGTCTGCCAGCGCCTGCCGCACCAGCGGTCCCACCCGGCGGATGTACGGCTGTAATAAAACCGCCTTTTCCAGCATCTGGCGGGAGAGTTCCGCCTGGTCCAGGCCGGGATGTTGAAATTGAATGCGCAGTATTTTGTCTACGGACGCCAGGTGTTCTGCCAGCCGGTCTTTGAAAGCTGCCAGGTCCAGCATCTCGCCGACCCGCAGACCGCGCCGTGAGACCTTGTCCACATACGCCGGGCCGATGCCGCGACCGGTGGTGCCGATCTGCCCGCCTTTCAGCGCGGCTTCCTGCGCGGCATCCAACAGGCGGTGGGCCGGGGTAATTAACGCGGCGGCATCCGCGATGGAGAGCCGCTGCGGGTTGACATCCACGCCGGCCTGCCGCAGCATGTCCATCTCATCCAGCAGGGTCAGGGGGTTGATGACCATCCCGTTGCCCAGCACGCCCTGCGTGCGGGGGTGGATGAAACCGGACGGGATCAGGTGCAGTTTGTAAATGCGCTCGCCGATGGTGACGGTGTGGCCGGCATTGTCGCCGCCGTTGAAGCGGGCGGTGATGTCCGCCCCGCGGGAGAGCAGGTCCACCACGCGGCCTTTGCCTTCATCGCCCCACTGGGCGCCGACAACAATATCCAGCGGCATTTAAAGCCCCAACTTTCTGTACTTCTCCAGGTCTACCGAGGCAATGTACGGCAGGTTGCGGCCTTTTTCGTCAATATCCAGTCCGTAACCCACCACAAAATAATCCGGGATCGAGAAACCCAGGTAATCGATCTTGATGTCCACCTGGTGGCGGTCCGGCTTGTCCAGCAGGGCGCACAGTTTCAGGCTGCGCGGCCCGCGGTCCAGCAGCAGTTTGGAGACGGTTTTGAGCGTATAGCCGGAATCCACAATGTCATCGATCAAGATGACATCCCAGCCGCGGATGTTGGTCTTGTGGTCCGAGTCGATGCGCACGAAACCGCTGGTTTCAGAGCCGGAATAGGAGGAGACGGACATGAAATCCATCGTCATGGGGCGGTTGACATGCATCATCAGGTCCGTAATGAAAACCACGGCGCCGCGCAACAGCCCGAGCAGCAGCAGCTGGTTTGAGTTGCGATAGTCCTCGGCGATCTGCCGGCCCAGGGTGCGGACGCGCTGCTGGATCTCATCCTGCGGGATGATGATTTTGTCAATAAACTTATAAGGGTGCTCCGTGTCGCCTTCCATCCATTCCTCCAAACAGTAATATATTCCATTGTACCAAATCCACTGGTTGGAAAATAAAAAAGGGAAGGAGATCCTTCCCATTAGCGTAAACAGGTATTGGGGGTTAACCAACGGCAACGCGTGAGCGGCGTTTTGCCTTGATGCGGGCGGTGATTTTCTGCGCGCCGGCGATCAGCAGCGCCGCCAGGAAGAAGAAGCCCAGGTTGCGCGCCAGCCCGAGCAGGGAAAAGGACTGATCCAGCTCCCCGCCTTCGCCCCGCCCGCGCATGCCGCCACGGAACTCGCCGGGTCCTGCGACAGGGAATGCGCCAGTCCCCTGCAATGCCCGCGGATCCGGGGCGTCACCACCCGGCGTCAGGCTGGTGTTGTTGAGGGCAAAATAGATTGCCAACGAAACGGCCAGTGTCACCAACACGATCACCAGTATTCTTACGGCTGTGTTCTTCATACTATTCTCCTTTACTTGCTGTCGGCCGGGTTGTTTTCAACCGTCACCAGCGCGGGGGAAGCGGATACAACTGCCTTTTGCCTTCTATGCGGCAGTAAATACTTTTTGAGGTTGGTGACGATCCACTTCCAGTTCAGCCCGGTATGGACCACCAGCAGCAGCAAGGTGGCATTGGCTGAGGCCGAGTGGATGGTCTTCCAGCCGAAGCTTTCCGGCAGCTGGATCCCCAGCAGCGGTAGGATGCTTTTTGAGATCACGATGCCGCTGACCATCAGCACATTGAACGCGACAAAGAGGATGATATCCACGGCGAATTGCAGGCGGGAGGTGTGAAACAGCTTTTTGAAGTAGCGCAGCAGCACGCCGGCGATCCAATCCCAGTGCAGCAGCAGGTGGATAACAACAGCGCCGGCCATCGCCAGGCTGAGCCACTCGTGCAGCGGCACATCGGTTAAGCGCGGTTCCATGGCCAGCAAAAATACTGCCAACAGTCCCAGGTCAATCAGTAAGTTCGTTTTATTTTTCATGTGAGTACCTCTCATTCACTCTTAAGTAGATCGGATGATATCGAAAAGTTTTCAAGAACCTGTGTGGGCATGATGTAGAAGTTGTGAAGATATTTATTCATGGGAGAGGTGTAGCTTCTTATGGATAGCGGTATGTACTGCCAACGTTGTGCGTTGGTGAAACTGGCCGCTAAAAGTCTGCCCGGATTGCCGCGCCTTCAGTTGGCAATAAAAAACAGATCGCCTGATTGAGCAGGCGATCTGTTTCGGTAAGTTGAAAAGTCGAAATTTCCGCGACTGGATGGCGCGGGTTTAGAAGAAGATCTTCAGCAAACCCAGGGCTTTCTGCTTCCAGGGCACGCGGTGGGTCACCTCGCCGCTGCCGGTACTGAGGTGTCCGCGGTTTTGCAGATACCAGCGGTAATTGCGCAGCAGGGCCTGCTTGTTGGAGTAGCGCGGAGCGAAGTTGAGCGCTTTCTGCGCTTTTTCGATCGAGACAAACGAATCTTTTGAGGCGGTCTCATAGATCCACGGATACAGCGGGGAGAGCTTCAGCTTTTCCAGCACTTTCAACGCCAGCACCACCGGGCCGGCCGGGAAGGGGACGATCTTTTTACCGAAGCCGGCTTCATCCAGCACCGCCTGGTAATCTTCCTTCATGGTGGTGAACTCAGCCGCGCCGATATTGAAGGTGTCGTTGACCGCTTCTTTTTTCAGCGTCAGGCAGCTGACGATGGCCCGGCACAGGTCTTCCACATCCAACAGCTGGTAGCGATTCTTGCCGGAGCCGATGTTGGGGAAGCCGCGGCCTTCGCTGGCCCACTCATAGAAGATGGCAAAGACGCCCAGGCGTTCCGGACCCACAAAAGACTTTGGCCGCAAAATGGACACACACATACCGTCCGCGCGCTTTTCCAGGCAAACCTCTTCCGCTTTGACCTTGGCGATCCCGTACGGGCCGACCCCCACCATCGGGTCGCTTTCATACAGCGGGTGATGGTCCGGCACCCCATAGACCGCGGTGGAAGAGATGTGGACAAAGCGTTTGACGCCGTATACCTGCGCCTGTTTTAACAAAATGCTCGTACCGACGATATCGGTGGAGTAGATCTCCTCCGGGGTGTAGAGCGGCAGCGCCGCCGCGGTGTGGATCACCACATCCGCGCCGCGCATGCTTTCGCGCACCGCTTTTTCGTCGCGGATGTCGCCCTGCGTGAAGTGGATGCGGCCGCGTTCCGGGTAGGTGAAATCCACCAGGTCAATGCCGGCGATATCGGTATAGCCTTCCGCCAGCAGATGGCGCACCAGGTTGATGCTGAGAAATCCGCTGATACCGGTGATGTAGATCTTCATACTTGCTCCTAAATAATATGATTTCTGTTGCGTAACTCCCGGCAGGCGGTCACCAAACTCCACCCCAACGCCTGATTCCGGAGATGAGCGTTACTGAAGCCTGGCGTTGATCTCAGCCAGGGCTTTCTCCACCTGCGACTCGGTAATGCCGAATTGTGCCACCTGCGGGATCCTCAGCAGTGACCGTAAGGTCATGGACTTAACGAAAGCGAGCATGGGGTGTCCGGCAAGTTCCGGGGCTTTTTCCGCCAGCACCTCTTTCGCGGCAGAATTTTCCAGCAGGTCTGCCAGGGTGGAATCGAGGGTGAATGGCAATGTTTTCTCCATTATATAGAGTAGTAAGGCTGCAGAAACTACCGGCCGGCGCTGAAACGCATCTGGATGGCGCCCTTCGGGCAGCCGTCCACACAGGTGGCGCACAGGATGCATTCATCGTTTTCCATGGCGCCTTTCTGCACCATCGCGTTCACATCCAGGCTCATCGGGCAATGGGAGGTGCAGGTCTTGCAGTTGGAACACAGCTCGCTGGCAGCTTGCAGACGCAGGGAAGGCCAGGCTTTGATGTTGCGCAGTTTGCGGCCCAGGATCATAAAAGGCGACATCCAGCAAATGGCGTGGCAGCCGGCCCGGCGCCCAATGGTCAGTGAAAGCGTCAGGAACGTGCCAATCACCATGTAGTAGATGACGTAGGCCGCGATCACCGGCCGATCCGCGTCACCGGCCAGCGAGATTCCGCCCACGGTATCGAACGTCAGGTTCACGTGCCGGTAACCGCCGGCGTAGATCAATGCCCACAGGATGATGCCGATCCACGGCACCCAGATCAGCCATTTGATCCAGTCCAATTTGCGGCCGGTCACCGGGCGGTTGTTGGCGGCAAAGGCGATCTCCCCCAACCCGCCGGCCGGGCACGCCCAACCGCACCAGGCCCGTCCCAGTACCAGGGAGGAGAGGAACAGCAGCCCGAAGACAAACAGCGAGCCGTTGGCGATGCCCTGGGATGCGCCGTCGATGATGACGTAGGGCGAGAAATAATTCATAATGACGGGGAAGAGCAGGAACATTGTGATCAGGATACCGCGCCGCAAAGCCTGCCTGTGGGGGTGCTGTTTTATCATTCCTCCATTATATGCAGGTCTGCGGTTTTTGTTCAGACTTTTTTCAGTGTCAGCGGGTAACACGCTGCCCCCGCCCTACCAGTCCACCCGGTTGTTTAATTGCGCATAGGCTTAAGGCGACACAGGCATGCAAAGCCGATACCGGCAGCATCTCGCAGCGTGTGAGGTCTTATTGACACTGATATGCACTGGTGATAAAGTAAACGATGGTTTGTTTGCCCAAAAGACTGACAACCAAAGAATTTATCTTAATGTCAGGAGAATTGACCATGAAGATCATCGAAGTGGAGCATCTCACCAAGTATTACGGCAAAGCCCGTGGAATTGTGGATGTCTCGTTCAGCGTCGAAGAAGGTGAGATCTTTGGCTTTATCGGACCCAACGGAGCCGGCAAATCCACCACCATCCGCCTGTTTTTATCATTGATCTACCCCACCAAAGGCTCAGCCCGCATCTTCGGGCGGGATTGCATCGCCGACGGCCCGGCCATCCGCCAGGAGATCGGTTACCTGCCGTCCGAAGTCTTCTATTATGAAGGCATGAAGGTGTTGGACCTGTTGAAATACTCCGCCAGTTTCTATCAAAAGGACTGCACCAAGCGCATGTACGAGTTAGCCGACCTGATGGAGCTGGACCTGAAACGCCGCATCGATGACCTCTCTTACGGCAACAAGAAAAAAGTCGGCATCGTGCAGGGATTACTGCACTCCCCCAAACTGATCGTGTTGGATGAGCCCACCTCCGGTCTCGATCCTTTGATGCAGCAGAAGTTCTTCAACCTGATCCGCGAAGAGAACAAGCGCGGCGCTACCATCTTCTTCTCCTCCCACATACTGGGTGAAGTGCAAAAGATGTGCGACCGCGTGGCCATCATCAAAGACGGCAGCATCATCAACATCCAGGATATCAAGACGCTGCAAAAAGATAATTATAAGAAGATCAAGATCACAGGCAGCGGGATGACTGACGCGGTTGAAAAACTGGAAGGCGTTACCAGCGTGGAAACGTCGAACGGTACGGTCAGTTTCTTCTATAAAGGCGACATCAATACGGTCACCAAACTGGTCAGCAAGCAGCCCATCACGGACCTGACGGTGGAAGACCTGACCCTGGAAGAAATATTCATGCACTATTACGAATAGGCGCTGATTATGAATATTTACAAGCACGAACTACGAATACGCCTGCGCTCTGTGATCATCTGGTCGCTCTCGGTGATGGCGCTGCTTTTTGTGTTCATTTCCATCTCAGCCAAGTTTACCGAAAAGGCCGGCCTGATGAACGAGTTGCTGGCCAATTACCCGCCGGAGCTGCTGATGGCTTTCGGTATGGCGGAAATGGATTTTTCATCCATCCTGGGCTATTTCGGGTTGATCTTCCTCTTCTGCCAGATCTGCCTGGGCATCCAGGCGGCCAACTACGGCTTTGGCCTGGTCTCCATTGAAGAGAGCGAGTTCACCGCGGATTTTCTGCTGGCGAAACCGGTAAAACGCTCGGCCATTCTGACATCTAAACTGCTGGCAGCTTTCACCAGCCTGACCATCACGAACGCGGTGGTCTGGGCATCCAGTTTCTTCTTCCTCGCGGTGTATGACAAAGGCACCGGGTACGATGTGAAGACTCTGATGATCCTGCTGGCTACCATCCCGGCCTTCCAGTTGGTCTTTTTAGGGCTGGGTGTCGTCATTTCATTGATGGTGAAACGGGTACGCAGCGTCACGCCGTTCTCCATGGCGCTGGTCTTCGGCACGTACACCTTCAACGCCTTCAGCGGCATGTTGGGCGAGAAAAGCCTGGATCTGCTTACCCCGTTCAAGCATTTTGACCCGAATTTCATCGTCAAAAACGCCAACTGGGATTGGCCGCTGGTGGCGATCAGCGTCGGGGTGATCATCGTCAGCTTCCCGGCCAGTTACTGGTTGTACAGCCGCCGCAATATCCCTTCGGCAACATAGGAGGAACCGTGAATATCTTTTTTCGTGAAATAAGAGCCAACTTCAAATCCCTTCTGGTGTGGAGCATCGTCATTGGTCTCTTCACTGTAGTGGGTTTCTCCAAGTTCGCCGGGTATTACGGCAACCCGGAGATGCTGCAGGTGCTGGATGCCATGCCGCCGGCGGTGCTGGCCGCCTTCAACCTGAACGCCTTCAACCTCACCACCATCACCGGCTTCCTGGGTGTGATGGCGGTCTACAACGCGCTCATGCTGGCCATCAGCGCGGTGCTGTGGGGCAGCGGCGTCATCTCGCGTGAAGAACGCGACAAGACGGTTGAATACTCACTAACCCTGCCTGTAACCCGCGGGCGGGTTGTGCTGGCCAAAACTGCTGCCATGATCGTAGACAGCGCCGTGCTGCTGCTGGTAACCTGGGGCACCATGGCGCTCATGTCCCAAGCCTACAATCCAGACGAGGCCTACTACCGCTATCTTGCGTTGAATATGCTTTCCTATTTCATCCTGCAGATGGTCTTCCTGGCAGTTGGCGTGCTGGCAGGATGCGCGATGAAACGGCACAAACTCTCCGGTTCCACCGCGCTGTGGGTTCTGCTGGGCACCTACTTCCTGTCGGTGATCATCGGCCTGAACAGCGATTGGGACAAATTGAAATACCTGACGCCTTTCAAGTATTTTGACCCGGCCGCCATGCTGCGGGACGGCCGCCTGGAAACCGGTTACATACTGCTTTCCGCGGGCATATTCGTGGTCTGCCTGGTTGGCGCGCTGGTGGCATACCGCAAACGGGACCTGTATATTTAGATCCATTCAAGACCAAAGAGACCAAACCTCCGCTTTATGAGCGGAGGTTTTTTTATTCATAAAATCTTCATAACTTCTTCAAAGTATCTCCACACTTGTTATTTATTATCCAGACTTGCGAGCAATGGACCCGGCTTAAGGGTGAAACGGCGAATTTTGGATGAGGAGAGAGATATGCTTGAGAAGATAAAGAAACACTGGATGGTCGCAACCCTCACAGGTATTGTGATCATAGGCGCCATAATACTGGTCGCTGTGTTCACTGGGGAAAAGGAAGTTGAGGCTGCGCCGTTACAGACAGCCAAAGCGCGTACGGGTGAAATCCGGGTTACGGTAAGCGGATCTGGTTTCAGTACGCCTTCCAACCGGGTGGAGCTGGCTTTTGCATCCGGGGGGACCGTGTCCAAAATCTATGTCCTGGCAGGACAGGAGATTATTGAAGGTGAATTGCTCGCGGAATTGGATAATCGTCCGCAGGTGGTGCAGCTGACCCTGAAAGAACTGGCGCTGCAAGCCCTTATTTCGCCTGATGCACTCAACGCGGCTGAGATTGCCAGATTGACCGCGCAGGATGACCGGGAAGATAAGCTGGCATCGCTCCAATATCTGATCAGCCGCACCGTTTATAACAGCGAAGTGGATCTGGCAAATGCCGCATCCGCGCTGGTGACAACGAAAGGGGATGGCTCCAGCCAGGACGTTATTAAAGAAGCCCAGTTGTTGGTGGATGAAGCTGAAAAAAAGTTGGCTTCCGCGATGACTTACTATAAATATGAGTACATTCCGACCGTTCTCGGGTACGAGCCAACCGCTGAAGAGATCAGCTTTGCCCGGGCGCAGGTCCGCACGGCCGAGTTGGCAGTGGAAGATGCCAATCTATACATTGAGCGTCTGAGCAGCGAAGATGCCTGCGCGGATATGACCACAGTCGGCGCCTTCACCTCGAAACTTAATCAGGCATGCCTGGATATTGAGCTGGCTCAACTGACCCTGGACGGCACCAATCTGGAAGCACCCTTCACCGGCAGAGTGATGTCCGTTGAAATATTGGCGGGTCAGAGCGTAAACACCTCACCTGTTCTGGCAGTAGCCGGTGACAACATGTTGGTCCATTTCTATCTCGAAGAGGCCGACCTGCCCGGTGTATCCGCAGGATTAAAAACCAACATCACCTTTGATGCCTATCCCGATCAGGTCTTTACGGGCGAACTGGTGCAGGTGGACCCCGAACTGTCTCTGGTGGACGGCTCGCCGGCTGTCAGCGCCTGGTCCACTCTGGATCTGGCGACGGATGATCCTACCCTCCTGGGTGGAATGACCGCGGAAGTGGAAGTCGTCATCGGTGAAGCGCAGAAAGCTATCCTTGTGCCCGTACAGGCGCTGCGGGAACTGGCTCCCGGCTCTTATGCCGTCTTTGTGCAGGCAGCGGATGGAACCTTAAAGATGACACCGGTAACCATTGGCTTGCGGGATATTGCCACCGTTCAGATCCTTACGGGTATTCAGGCTGGTGACGTTGTTTCAACTGGCCTGGTGGAAACAAAGTAAGGAGTCTGATGACCGCCTCTCTGATCGAAGTTAAGGACTTGCAGAAAGTATATGGGGCGGAAGAGGATTCCGCGGTCTACGCGCTGAACGGAATGAATGCCAGTGTAGACAGGGGAGAATTTGCCGCCATCATGGGTCCATCCGGTTCCGGTAAATCCACGTTGATGAATATCCTCGGCTGCCTGGATACTCCTTCGGCTGGCCAGTATATCCTGGACGGCCGGGATGTGAGCAGGTTGAGCAAGGATGACCTGGCGGATGTACGCAACCAGAAGATCGGTTTTATCTTTCAATCGTTCAATTTGCTGCCGCGGCTTTCCGCGCTGGATAATGTCATGCTTCCGCTGTTGTACGACACCCGCGCAGCCCAGACCCAGGAAACGCAGCGTCAGCGCGCGCTGGCTGCCCTGGAATCCGTCGGGCTGGGGCACCGCACCGGGCATCACCCTAATCAATTGTCCGGTGGACAGCAGCAGCGCGTGGCAATTGCCCGTGCCCTCATCAATCAACCGCCGCTGATATTGGCGGATGAGCCAACTGGCAATCTCGACACTAAATCCAGCGTGGAGATCATGGATCTGTTACATGACCTTCACAAGCAAGGCGCGACCATCGTTATGGTCACGCATGAGTCGGATATTGCCAGGCACGCGGACCGTGTTTTGTGTGTGCGCGACGGCCGGCTGATCTCTGACGGGCGGGGCGGTAACAATCCCTGCCTGGCCCGGGAGGTGTCCGCATGAACTACTCCCGTATTCTGCGCATAGCCTGGGACGGGCTGATGCTGAACAAAGTGCGTTCCTTCCTGACAACACTGGGCGTCATTATTGGCGTGGCTTCTGTCATCGTGATGATGGCGGTTTCCGCCGGCGCCGAAGCGGCCATAGAAGAGCAGATCAACTCTCTCGGAGCAAACCTATTGATCGTCTCACCCGTGCGGGGTATTCCCGGGGCCAGCCGCACTCTTCTCTATGAGGATGCTGAAGCCGTCGGTGAAACGGTGACCGGTATCGTTGGTTTTTCCGCGGAACAGACCCCGGCCCCGCAAACCATTAAAGCCAATGGCATCACGCTGGAATCTATTGCGGTGGTCGGCACGAGCGCGGATTTTCCGCAGGTGCGCGATTACCCGCTGGCAGAAGGTACATACTTCTCAGCCGAGGACAATGACCGGAAATTGAAGGTTGCAGTCATCGGCTCCGGGCTGGCAGTGGACCTTTTTGGCGAGGAGAGCGCTCTCGGCCAGACGATCACCGTGGGAAGTACCAGGTTGACTGTCATCGGCGTGATGGCCAGCAAAGGTGTGGTCGCTGATGTGGATTACGACGGGCGGGTTTATGTGCCGATCAATGTGGTTTTCCAGAAATTTATGACGACCTCATTGATGAATAAAGATTCCGTGCGAACGATCTATATCAAGGTTGAATCGCAGGAGAAGTTGGATAGTGTGACCTTGCAGGTGCGCAGCCTGTTGGCTGCCCGCCATGATGTGGACCCGGCAAAGCCTGACTTTACCATACAGACTCAGCAGGATGTGATCGCGACACAGGAAGCAACAACCGCGGCTTTCCGCGACCTGCTGGCCTGGGTTGCCGGCATCTCGCTGCTGGTGGGCGGGATCGGCATTATGAACATCATGCTTGTCTCGGTGACCGAACGCACCCGCGAGATCGGCTTGAGGATAGCCATTGGCGCGCATCCTTCTTATGTCCGTGCCCAGTTCCTGCTGGAATCTATGATCCTCAGCCTGGCCGGAGGAGCGATGGGTGTCGTGATCGGTGTTGCCGCATCCATCCTGTTCGGTGCGTTTGGCGGTATGAGAACGCAGATCGTCCCACTGTCGATTCCACTGGCTTTTGTGGCAGCAGCCGGTATCGGGATATTCTTCGGGTACTACCCGGCTGGTCAGGCAGCCAGGCTGGATCCAATCGTAGCTCTACGTCACGAGTAATACAAATATATAAGGAGAAATAGAAATGAAATCAAAGACAATGTTATTCACACTATTGATCGTAACCCTGCTGGCGGCGGGTTGTGCTTCTGCTGCCCCGGCTGCCGCTGTGGTAGATGAATCCGCCGCGCAGGTAGCAGAAACGGTGCCTGCCGCGCAGCAGGTCTCTGAACAGGCGGCAGTACTGGCTGAAGACATCCCGACTGATTATGAGGATGCGGCCAACATCCGCAGCCAACTGGCTTACGGGATCTTGAAGCTGGATGGCACCCCGAATGCGATCACACATGAGCAGGCTGCAGCACTGCTGCCTCTCTGGCAGGCCGTTCTGCTCTTTTCCAATGATGCCACAACTGCCTCAGCTGAAATGACAGCCGTGCAGGATCAGATCGCCCAGGCCCTGACACCAGAGCAGTTCCAGGCGATCGTTGCCATGCGCATCACTAACACAGAACTAAATGCCTACTATGCTGAAAATGGGATCATGGTAAGTACCCCGGAACCTGGCATGGTGCCGGGTTCTAAGAAGAATATGCCTGAAGAAGACCGCCAGGCAACCCGGGCGGCACTTATGGCTGCCGGGGTTGAAGTCGGTCGCGGCCAGGCTTCCCGGACCGCTTTGATCGACAAAGTGATCGAATACTTGCAGTCGCGCTAATAATTGAGATGATTCAGTAAACGGACAGGTTTTGCCTGTCCGTTTGCTGATTAAGGCCATCACTTTACCGAATTTCCTGCGCCGGGTGATAAAATACTCCCCAATGAAAACCCCGGCAGATGCCCGTCAACACCCCAACCGAGCCGAATTTATTGCCGGCTCGCTGAATGAGTTACCCCTGCTGCTGGGGGTTTTTCCATTTGGCATGATCTACGGGGTGCTGGCGACGCAGGCTCTCATGCCGGTCGCGGCCGCGCAGGGCATGTCCGCGATCGTCTTTGCCGGGTCGGCCCAGTTCCTTTCCACGCAGCTGATCGCGCAAGATGCGCCGTCCCTGGTGCTGATCGGGACGATCTTCATTATCAACTTGCGGCATGCGCTGTACAGCGCGTCACTGCTGCCGTATACCCGGCATCTGTCGCTAAAATGGAAAGCGTTGCTGGCGTATTTCTTGACAGATGAAGCTTACGTGGTGGCCATCGCGCACTATGACGACCCCGAGACATCGCTGGAACGCAAGCACTGGTATTTTCTGGGAGCTGGCGTCACGCTGTGGGCGGGCTGGCAGCTATCCACCGCGGCCGGAATCTTTCTGGGGGCACAGGTGCCGGCAGCCTGGTCGCTCGACTTCGCGCTGGCGTTGACCTTCATCGCGCTGGTTGTGCCAGCTTTGAAGGACCGGCCGGCAGTGGCGGCGGCCGTCACTGCCGGGCTGATCGCCCTGGTGACATACGCCTTACCCTATAAACTGTGGTTGCTGGCCGCGGCCTTTGGCGGCATTCTGGCCGGGCTGGCCTGTGAGGAATTATGCAAACGATCTGGCTGACGTTGGCGGGAGCCGGGTTGTTGACCTACCTAACCCGCCTCTCATTCATGGGTTTGCTGCAGCACTGGCAGATGCCGGACCTGCTGCGGCGCGCGCTGCGCTTCGTTCCGCCGGCCGTGCTTTCGGCAATCATCTTCCCGGATCTGCTGATGCGCAATGGCTCGATCGCCTTCTCACTCGATAACTACCGGCTGCTGGCCGGGGTGATAGCGGCACTGGTTGGCTGGCGCACGCGCAGCATCCTGTGGACGATCGCCAGCGGCATGGCGGCGCTCTACCTGCTGCAGTGGCTGGCTCTCAGCCTGTAAGGTGTCACATTGCCGTTGCAGCGCCGGGCAGGGGGATATCCAGTACGCGCTGGACGATCTCTACACCAGCAGTTTTGAAGAACTCCAACGCGACCGGGTCCACGCGGTAGTCCGCGCTGTACACCAGCCGGATGATGCCGGCATTCAGCAAAGCTTTGGCGCAGCCGATGCAGGGGAAGTGGGTGACGTAGCAGATGCATCCGCGGGTGGAGACGCCGTGCAGCGCGGCCTGGATGATGGCGTTGGTTTCAGCATGGATGGTGCGCACGCAGTGACCGTCCACCATCAAATGGCCGGCTTCATCGCAGTGCTCCTGCCCGGCGGGCGAGCCGTTAAAGCCGGTAGTGAGGATGCGTTTCTCGCGCACCAGCACACAGCCGACAAAGGCCCGGTCGCAGGTACTGCGTTCTGAGACCGCGTAGGCGATCTTCATAAAGTATGAATCCCAATCCGGCCGCATGCGCTCACCTCCATGGTTAAGTTACCCCAATTATAGAATCCTTTTTCATGACGCGCAGACGGTGTATGGTGTGAATTCCTACTTGTTTCGGTCTTTGTCACATTAGGTGGGTGTTGTATGCCAGAATACAGGCCCCCCTGCTCCGCCATCCCCCCATTTTCACGAAAATGGGGGGACTAAAACTCTAAACGCATATCTTTTATGCTCCAGAGCTTTACGCACGGTTAATGATGCGCGGAGTATTTTGTGGGTTTTGAGCCGTATTTTGGCTCAAAACCCACATTTAACTATTTTCTCCTCCCTTGGGGGAGGGAATTAAGGGCAGAAAACAGGCCCCCCTGCTGCGCTGTCCCCCCATTTTCACGAAAATGGGGGGACAAAACCCTAAACGGATATCTTTCATACTTCAGGGCTTTACGCACGGTTAATGATGCGCGGAGTATTTTGTGGGTTTTGAGCCGTATTTTGGCTCAAAACCCACATTAAATAATCTTCCCCTCCCTGCAGGGAGGGGATTAAAGACAGAAAACAGGCCCCCCCTGCTGCGCCGTCTCCCCATTTTCACGAAAATGGGGGGACAGAAAGGTGGTCTGAAAAGAAAAAAGGCCGCAAAGTATTAATACTTAACGGCCTTCTCAGTAAGCCAAAAAATATTAGAGCTCGACAATCTCGATGGTTTTCAGCGTGACGGCCGGGCTGTTGCGCTTCATCGGGTCGCGTTCCGGGATGGAAAGCAGCACCTTGAGGGATTCTGCGTCCGCCACGCGGCCAAAAACGCTGTGCTTGCCATCCAACCAGGGGGTGGCGACGTGCGTGATAAAGAATTGGCTGCCGTTGGTGTTCGGGCCGGCGTTGGCCATGGAAAGCACGCCCGGGGCGTCGTGCCGCAGAGAGCGGTCGAACTCATCCGCGAAGTCATAGCCGGGGCCGCCCATGCCGGTGCCGGTCGGGTCGCCGCCCTGCGCCATGAAGTTGGCGATGACGCGGTGGAAGATGGTATTGTCATAGAATCCCTGGCGGGCCAGGAAAACCAGGTTGTTGACGGTGCGCGGGGTCTTCTCGGCATACAGGTCGCAGACAATATCACCCTTATCGGTTTTGAAGACAGCCTGATATTTCTTGCCGGCGGTTAATTGAGGTTCAGGGGCGGTTGCCCACTGTTGTTTATTGCTCATGGAATGTCCTTTCAAAAATAAAGTTGCCTGATTTTAACATACAACCCGGCGGTTGACCCGCCCCGGTTTGCGGAACCGGTCAGTATCCACTACAATAGCCGGTATGAATTGGGATTACGCGGGAAACCTGTGGGCGGTGGATATGCTGCGGCAGCAAATTCTGGCGGGGAATACCCGGCATGCCTATTTGTTCTCCGGTCCGCCGGGAGTCGGCCGCCGCACCCTGGCGATTCGCTTCGCTCAGGCGCTCAACTGCCCGCAAGGCAGAGAGACCGCGGAGCCGTGCCTGACGTGCCGAACCTGCCGCCAGATCGCGGACTTGCAATTTCCGGATCTGCAGCAAGTGGAAGTCCCGGAAGGCCGCAAAGAGATCCTGATCGAACAGGTACGCCGGGTCAAGCAGTTCCTGTCGCTTTCCCCTTATCAATCTCCCGCGAAGATCGCGGTTTTTCGGGATTACCAGTTTGCCAGCAACAGCGCGCAAAACGCCCTGCTAAAAACCCTGGAAGAGACACCCGGCAGCGCCATCATCCTCATCACCGTGGACGCGCTGGAAAACCTGCTGCCCACCACCGTCTCGCGCTGCGAGGTGCTGCGCTTGCGTCCGCTGCCTGTGCCGGCGCTGGCAAAAGAACTTGAGGCGCGCCTCGGTATGGCAGCCGACCGCGCCAGTTTACTGGCCGCGATCGCCGGCGGCCGATACGGCGCGGCCCGTCAGCTGGCGGAAGAACCGGATCTGCTGACCAGGCGTGAAACCTGGCTGGTGGAATATCCGCGGCTGATCGCTGCCCCACTCTTGCCGCGTTTACAGTATGTGGAAACCCTGTTCCCGAAGAATCAACGCGGGGACGCGGGTGAAAAACAGCGGCTTTTGGTGGGAATGCTGAACACCTGGATCTCTCTGGAGCGGGATGTGCTTCTGCTGGCCAGCGGGTCTGAGGTCGGGCTGGCCAACCCGGACGCGCTGAATACCACCCGCGAACTTTCTCAACGCGGTACTCCGGCGGACTCAGCGGCGGCCATCCGCTGCCTGGAACGCGCGGTGTCCCGGCTGGAGGGTTACCTGAACCCCCGCCTGACACTGGAAAACCTGATGTTGGAGCTGGAAGCCGAAAGACCGCTCTCCCGCTGAGCAGCAACCCGCCAACTTGGGCTGCGTATATTGACTAGAGGAAACTATGGCAGAGAAAAAGTATGGACATTGGATGCTGGCGCCGTTCCGCTGGTTATGGCGGCTGGTGGCGGGTATTATCGGGCTGACCGGCCGGATCATCGGCGTGGTACTCGGATTGGTTTTAATGATCGTCGGGGTGATTGTCAGCCTGACGGTGGTGGGGCTGATCATCGGGGTGCCGCTGGTGATCCTCGGCTTCCTGCTGATGCTGCGCGGGATATTTTAACTGGCGAGAGCGTTAAGTGGATTTCCCCGCGGCGGCTCCCAGCCCGGCGATTGCCCCGCTGCTGAAAGCAAAATGCAGGTTGTACCCGCCGCACGGGCCAATCACATCCAACACCTCGCCGGCCAGGTATAAACCAGCGACGCGCAAAGAAGCCATCGTCAAGGGGTCCACTTCCTCCACCGAAACACCGCCGGAGGAGACCTGGCAGTGCTCGAAACCGCGCGTGCCGGTTACCACCAGTTCAAACTTCAATAAATAGCGCAGCAGTACTTCCTGCTGCCGGGTGGATAACCCGGCGCAGGGCGAGTCCGCTGAGATGCCGGCCAGCCCGAGGATGAAAGCGGCCATTTTTGGCGCCAGCACTGACTGAACCAGCACCCGCGCGGTCAGGCCGGCTTCGCTGTTGGCCAGCTGAGCGCGAAACCAGCTCTCCTGGCGGTGCAGAAAGTTTAATTCCAGCGTCATGTCTTTGGGGGAGTAGGTATGCACCAGGTAGGAAAGGTCCATCACCGCCGGGCCGTTGACGCCCCAGGCTGTGAATATCAGGTTCCCAAAGGTCTTGCCCAACGCCACGCCAGCCTGTTTGAGGGTGACTTCGGCATCCAGCCGCACCCCGGAGATCTCCTGGTAAGCACGCATATCCGCGGTCACTGGCGCCAGCGCGGGGTAAACCGGCCGCACCTCGTGGCCCAGCCGGCGTGCTACCGCAAACAGGCTGCCGTCCGAACCCAGGGTGGGGTAAGCCTTTCCGCCGCTGGCCAGTACCACCCTGTCCGCGGATATCTCTTCGCGATGCATGGCCACGGTAAAGCCGATACGCCCGGGGAGGATGTCGGTGACCTGGCGTTTGAGCAGTTTTTGCACGCCGCGCGCGTTGAGTGCCGTGTCGAAGGCATCTGCCACAGCCCGCGCGGATTCGCTCAGCGGGTAGTACCAGCCGTCCGCGGTGGAGAAGGACGGTACGCCAATGGATTCGAGGAAGCGCAGCAAGTCCTCGCGGGAATACTGCAGCAGCAGTTGATTCAACCAGACGGGATTTTCGCAGGCATAGCGCACCGCGGCGACATCCACATTGGTTAAATTGCAGCGGCCGGCGCCGGTGACCAGCAGCTTACGCCCCACCTGGTCGTTGGAATCAATAATGGTCACCTGCGCGCCAGCACTGGCGGCGTAACAGGCTGCCATCATTCCGGCCGGGCCGGCACCGATCACCGCGATTCGCGTCAAATTACCTCAGGGCTTTGCCGATCTCGTACAGTTCTTTTTCTTCGTCTGTTTCAGGGACGATGACCTTACCGTGCGGCAGAGACTGCCCGTTCATGTCCACGTTGATGAAGGTGATGAAACCTTTGACCACCTCTTCACCACCGACGGTTAGGATGATCTGCACCACGATCTTGGTCTTCCCGGTGTAGATGGCTTTGCTGTCAAACTTGGCGAGAGAGCCTTTCAGTACTGGCGCGGTGAAGGTCATCCCGTGGATCTTCAGGCAGACGATATTTTCGGGTTTGGTCAGACTGGCCGCGGCAATAAAGCCGGACTCAACGAACCATTCGGCGGTGCGGCCGGCGTAGAGCGTGCCGTGGTGATTCAGGTCTTCGCTTTTAACCAGGTGACAGGCGGTATAGGTGGGTGTGCTCATATGAATAATCAACTCCGAATCAGGATGAATTGCCCAATGATTATACTGCTCTGAGTAGTGCCGAACTTCCGGATTTCCGCAAATTAATCAGCATCTGAGACTGCCCTTCGTCGTGTGTCCGCTGCCAATCCGATATAATCAGCCATATCTTTGTGCTGAAGAGGACAATGATGTCTGACACATCCATTATACAGAAATCCCTCCCGCTGGTAGACCTGCACCGCCACCTGGAAGGCAGCCTGCGCATCTCCACCGTGCTGGAAGTCTGCCGGGAGCAGAACCTACCGCTGCCGGGTGAGACTCTGGCTGAACTGCAACAGGCCGCGTGGATCTGGGAACCGGTGCGAGATATCGTCACCATTTTCCCCAAGTTTGACCTGCTGCGGCAGATCTTCACCAGCGAGGCGGTGATCCACCGCGCGGTGCGGGAGTTTTTAGAGGACGCGGAACGGGAAGGGCTGACGCATGTGGAATGCCGCTTCAGCCCGTATTTCATGGGCGAGTTGCATGGGCTTTCCGCGATGGCCGTCACCGGCGCGGTGGTGGAGGCCTGGCAGGAGGAACACCGGAAGTATGCGATGTCTTCCAGCCTGATCGTCATCCTCTCGCGCACCTACGGGCCAGAGATCTGCGCGCAAGAAATGGATTGCGCGTTGGCTTACCGCGGACGCGGCGTGGTTGGGGTGGACCTGGCCGGGGATGAGATGCGCCAGCCGGCGCGGAATTTTGAGCACCTGTTTGACCAGGCGCACCAGGCCGGGCTGCGGGTGACGGCGCACGCCGGCGAGTTTGCCGGCGCCGAGAGCATCCGTGAGACGCTGCGCTGCCTGCGGCCGGACCGGCTGGGGCACGCCGTCCGCGCGGTGGATGACGCGCACTTGATGGATGAGCTGGCTGGCGCGGGTGTGGCGGTGGAATGCTGCCTCACCAGCAATTACCTGACCGGTACGATACCCTCCATGCGGGAGCATCCCCTGCCGGTCTTCCTGGAGCACGGCATCCGCGCCACGCTGAACACCGATGATCCGGCGCTGATGGGTGACCTGACCATCCAGCAAGAGTACCAGCACGCCGCGGAGATGGGCTTGTCCGCGGAGCAATTGGCGCAGGTGCAGGTCAACGGGCAGGCCGCGGCGTTTTTGTAGGGGGGTGTGT
>Ga0233425_10000428_pt1 | contig 110889 bp, 88 predicted proteins | sample Watercolumn_Towu_2_FD_181712 | JGI IMG/M metagenome (GOLD analysis project Ga0233425, IMG submission 181712) | Freshwater microbial communities from Lake Towuti, South Sulawesi, Indonesia - Watercolumn_Towuti2014_140_MG | ecosystem: Environmental > Aquatic > Freshwater > Lake | place... | reverse complement strand
CGCCCACCCGGATCGCAGCTTCAGCCGCACCACGGATGGCGTCGGCGACTGGACCGAGGCCTACCCCGCGTCGCCGGGCGGCCCCAACCTCCCCGCTACCCCCACACCAACCGTTACCGTGAGTTCGACACCGCTCGCCACGCCTACGCCAACCGCATCCACGACCCCCACGGACACGCCGACGCCGACAGCTAGCGCGACCGCCACGGCCTTCCCTGCGGGTGTTGTTCTCAATGAGATTCTGCCTGAACCGAGGCTGGTAGATTGGAACCAGGATGGTACAGTCACCTACGAAGATGAATGGATCGAACTGTACAACTTCAGCGCGCAACCTGTCAGCCTCGGCAGTTGGGCGGTGGCTGATGAGACACGAGCGTTCACACTGCCGGTGGGCACGGTCATCTGGCCGCACGGTTATCTGACCCTCTTCCGCACCCAGACTCGCCTGGCGTTGGGCGATGATAAGGAGATCGTTACATTGCGCCGCCCCGATGGCAGCATGGCAGACCGCTATGCGTACACGACCGGCCCAGGCCCAGACGTCAGCGATTGCCGGATCGGCGATGGCATCGGTTCGTGGAGACGTGGCTGTCTGCCGACCCCCGGCGAACCGAATCGCCTCGCCCCACCCCCACCTTCACCGACAATTGCGCCGCCTGCCCCAGAGCGGGTTCCGCGTCCGACTTCGACGCCACGCGCCAGCATTCCACGGCTGGCGACGATCGCCGCCGTGCGCCAGATGGCGGAAAACACCCAGGTGACGATCACCGGCAGCGTGACGATGCTGCCAGGACCGTTGGGCCAACGGATCTATATCGAAGATGAGACAGCCGGCATTGGGATTTATCTGCGCCGCGGCGACTTTCCGTCACTCATCTTGGGCGATCGGATACAGGTGACGGGGCAGTTGGCGGACTATCACGGCGAGGCACAGGTCGAAGTGACCGGCCCCAGTCGTGTGGTTCTGCTGGGGCACGCCGCGCCGCTCAGCCCACGCAGGGTGCGCACAGGCGCGATGGACGAGACTTATGAGGGATGCCTGATGTGGATCATCGGGCGCGTCACGGAGTTTGCGAAGGAAAGCATTACGTTGGATGACGGAAGCGGCCCGGCGCGGGTCTATTTCCCCGCCGACCTCCCGTGGCGTCGGCCTTATGTAAAGGTCGGGGATGTCTGGGCGGTCCAAGGAGTCGTGGGCCAATACGCGGCCAAGCGGCCCTACATCGGCGGCTACCAACTGGTGCCGCGTGTCGCCACCGATGTCAGCCAGGCGCCTCGCCTCCTGCCGGTGACAGGCGCCCAAAGTCGGTGAGCAACGCACGGCCCGGCCGCACGCGTGCGGCCGGGCCGACCTGGTCATAGTCCGGTGATGATCTCCCGCGCCTGACCCAGATAACCCTGCGCTGCACGGATATGTGCAGCCACCTGCGGGATGAGAGGTTCAGGCGCCGGCATGGCGTCAAGCGCCAACTGTTTGATCGCATCTATCGCAGGCATATGCCCGATACGCGCCTGCGGATAGTTATATTCGGGCGCACGGCGATCCATATTCCAATCGCCGTAAAACGCATCCGCCTCGAATATATAGCTCCAGTCGCCGAGCACCCGGCAACCCAAGATCCAGAAATAGCCCGCCTTGAGCCAAGTGGGCCGTTTGCGGCCGGCGATTTCAGTCGCATCTTGGAACCATCGGCAGATTAATGCGACCTGGCGCGCGTGCTCCTCTGGCGTCAACCGCGGATAGCGCTTGTCCAGGTCTTGCCAAGGTCGCGGCCCCATCTCGGTGACCCGGCACGGGACCGCCGCGTGCGGCCCAAGCGCCATCTTCATGTGATGCTCGTGCACCAGCCACCCAAGAAAACTATTTGCGTCTTCCATAATGGTGGCGACCGGCCGGGCATCTTTCCGCCGCACCTCGTTGATATGTTCGCGTGGGTAGCCGTGCCAATAGTAGGGGTCGAGCGCGGCATATTCCTCTTGCGTGAGTTGCTCACCCCGCTGATTGACATCGTCGAAGGGATAAAACTTGCCCTTCCAGGTGAACCGGTTGAAGGGGTACAGGTGAATGTTGACCGCCAACCCGCGCTCGAAGAGCTCGCCGCCCCCCTGTTCAACTGCAATCTTGAACTGGTTCACGTCCGCCCCCGGATTGATCGGCGGCAACGACATCTCCAAGCCGAGCGAAAGACCGTGCCGACACGGCGGAAGCGCCCAGGCGATGGACTTTTCAGCCCAATCCGGCGGCACCTTACGGTCCTTCCATTCGCGATCATCGTTCGGCTCGTTCCAAATCTGAACGTGCTTGACACCCGCCTTGGCCAGCCCATCAATGACCTGGTTGGGGATCGAGTTGGGGCGGATGCCGCCGGTCGAATCAATGCGCAGGGCCGGCTCGACGCCGATGGATCGCAGGTCCCGGATCATGCCCTCGATGCCAGGACGGGCATCGGCCGGTATCCCGCGCGGATCAAGCTCACCGGTCAGCGGGTTGTAGTTACGCATCCCGCTGGCATCGTGGCCGATAAAGAGCGTGCCGATTCCGAGCTCCTGGATCTCTCTGAGCCACATATCCCAGTTCGGCACATTATCGTGCTGCATCGCAGCGCGCCAATGAAATCCCACCCGCGTCAGCTTGGGAGCCATGATTACGCCTCCAGCAGTTTTCGGGCTGCTTCCAACTCGGCCTGCGCCTGATCCAGCAAAGCCAACAACTGGCGGCGCGTCGCCTCATCCAGTTTTGGAGGCGTCGGAATGGGCGAAGGAACCGGTATTGGATCAGGTTGCGGGACAGGGATCGGCCCAGGGGTCGGGATAGGCTCGATAACCGTGACGCCCCGCTGAAACACCAGGTAGTAGCAGGTATTGGCGTAAGGGTCCTCTTTCAGCCCGGTCGGCAGATGGCTGACCTTATCGGAGATGGCGTCGGGGATGTCCACCGCATAGAGGCCGGTCGAAAACATCGGATAGTTACCCCAGAACTGATCGAAGCCCCCGCCTTTGGTGCGCTCGATCCGTTCGCCGCCGTCAGTGATGCGGAATGGCTGACCCTCCTGGGGCGCGCCGGACGGGTCGAGCACGCGAACGTAGATGAGGCGTTTGTCACCCGCCTCGTCGGGACCGGCCCAACGCGCCTCCACCAGCCGATACTCAGCCTGTTCGGGCGCTTCCAGACGCACGCCCAATTCATCCAAACGTGGATCCCACTTGCGTTCCATGTTGTTGGTCCTCCTCTCCAGGTTTTGTTTTCCGAAAATCCGGCCCAGCCGTTGGCAGCAGCGCATGTGTCCTCTCTGGCGTCTGCAAGTCAAGGCAAGCATAGCACGCATTGCTGGATTTGACAAGGGCTGTGTTTCGACAGAGAAGAGGACAACCGGCCACTTGACAAAGCTCCCGCCGTGACATATGCTATGAATCCTACAACCCTGTGGAGCAAGAGCATGGCTAATCTAGTCTACGAAATGGACCCGGTCACGCATATCACCGCCGACGCCATCGGCGCGCCCGGCCACCGCACCTTCTTCATCCAGGCCGAGCGGGGCATTGACCGCGTGGAGCTGCTCTGTGAGAAGCAGCAGGTGCAAGCCCTGGCCGACGCGATTGATGAATTGATTGCCAACCTGGAACGAGAATTCGGCATCGCGGGGCAGACCGATCTGACGGTTGACGAAACCAAGATGCGCATCAAGGAGCCGGTGGATCCGCTCTTCCGCGTCGGCGCGATGGGCTTGGGGTATGATGCCAACCGTGACCGGGTCTTGTTGGTCGCCCAGGAAGCTGTGTCAGAGGAAGAACAGCGCGATCCGCGCGAGACGCGCTTCTTCGCGACGCGGGCCCAAATGCAAGCGCTTAGCGCCTACGCCCGGATCGTGATCCAACAGGGCCGACCACAACAGCAGGTCATCTTGGAAGCGGAAGCGCACGCACGGCGCAACGGGCATGGGGAGTGAGGGGATGGCGGGTAACACGGTGACAAACGCCTTTCGCCGCCCGGAGCCATCTATGTCCACAACTGCTTCAGCAGCTTACCCCAATCGCCTGATCGGCGAGACCAGCCCCTACCTGTTGCAACATGCCTACAACCCGGTGGATTGGTATCCGTGGGGACCGGAGGCATTGGCGCGAGCGGTGGCCGAAGAACGGCCGATTTTGCTCAGCGTCGGCTATTCGGCGTGCCACTGGTGCCATGTGATGGCTCACGAGTCGTTCGAGGATCCGGAGACCGCCGCGCTGATGAACAAGCTGTTCGTCAACATCAAGGTGGATCGCGAGGAGCGGCCCGACATCGACGCGATCTACATGGAGGCGGTGCAGGCGATGACGCAGCACGGCGGCTGGCCGATGACCGTCTTCCTGACGCCGCAGGGCAAGCCGTTCTACGGCGGCACCTATTTCCCGCCGGAGCCGCGCTACGGGATGCCGAGCTTCCGCCAATTGCTGCTGGCGATCGCCGACGCATGGCGCACCCGCCGCGGCGAGCTGGAATCGGCCGGCGCACGGATGGCCGACGCGCTGGGCCGCAGCGGGTTGATCCGCCCCGCCCAGTCGGAGCTGACGCCGGACGTGCTGAACCGGGCGCGGCAGGGGTTGCTGCGCAGCCACGATCCCGACGAGGGCGGCTTCGGCGGCGCGCCCAAGTTCCCGCAGCCGATGAACCTGGACTTTCTGCTCCAAAGCTACACACGCACTGGCGATCAAGCCGCGCGCCAAGCCGTAACGCTGACCCTGCACAAGATGGCCGCGGGCGGTATCTACGATCAGCTCGGCGGCGGCTTCCACCGCTATAGCACCGACGACCATTGGCTGGTACCGCACTTCGAGAAGATGCTCTACGACAACGCGCAACTGGCGCGCGCCTACCTGCACGCCTGGCAGATCACCGGCGACGCCACGTTCCGACATATCGTCGCGGAGACGCTGGACTATGTCTTGCGCGAGATGACTTCGCCGGAAGGTGGCTTCTACAGCACCCAGGATGCGGACAGCGAGGGGCACGAAGGCAAGTTCTTCCTCTGGACACCGGCCGAAGTGACGACGCTTCTCGCTCCAGAGGATGCACGGGTGTTCTGCGCCTATTACGATGTGACTGCACGCGGCAATTTCCGCGAGGGCGGGCCGGCGGCCAACATCCTACACACCCCCCGGCCGCCCGAAGTCGTCGCCCGCGACCTCGGCGCCAGCCCCGAACGGCTGGCCCAGGCGGCGGCGCGCGGCCGGGCGATCTTGTTCGCTGCGCGCGAACAGCGCATCCACCCCGGCCGCGACGACAAAATCCTGGCCGAATGGAACGGTCTGATGATCCACGCCTTCGCCGAGGCCGGCGCAGCGCTGGATCGGTCCGACTTCATCGCCGCGGCGGAGCGGGCCGCGGAGTTCGTGCTGGGGCGAATGAGTGAATCAGCGAATGAGCGAATCAACGAATCGCAAATTGCAAATTGCAGCGGACAGCAATCTGCAATTTGCAATTTGCAATCTGCAATTCATCTCTTCCGCACCTACAAAGATGGCCGTGCGCATCTGAACGCCTATCTCGAGGACTATGCGGCGGTGGCGTTGGGGTTGTTGGGGCTGTATCAGGTGACGTGCGAGCTGCACTGGCTAGAGATGGCTGTCGCGCTGGCCGAAACGATCATTGCGCGCTTCGGGGATGGCGCGGCCGGCGGCTTTTTCCAGACCGCGACCGATCACGAGCAGTTGATCGCGCGGCGCAAGGATTTCGTAGACAACGCCGTGCCGTCGGGCAATGCGCTGGCCGTCGAGCTGCTGCTGCGGCTGGGCAAGCTGCTCGACCGCAGCGACTTCCCCGAACGCGCGGCCGCTACCCTGCGCTTGATGGCCGATGCGATGGGCCAACAGCCGCTGGCGTTTGGCCGGCTGCTCTGTACATTGGATTTCTATCTGAATCCTGGCCAGGAGATCGCGATCATCGGCGACCCGGCGGCAGCCGAGACGCGGGCGCTCGTGGCCGAAGTGTGGCGACGCTATCTCCCCAACGGCGTGCTGGCGTGCGCGGCTCCCGGCGACGTCACGGCCCAAACTATCATCCCGCTTCTGACAGCACGGCCCCAGATCGGCGGCCGGCCCACGGCCTATGTCTGCCGGAATTATGCCTGCAACCTGCCGGTCACAGAGCCGGCCGCGCTGGCGGAGCAGTTGGGGCGCGTCTGGGCAGCATGATTTTTCTGACCTGCCGACCGGAAACAACAGGGAACCGGTGGACTGAATCTAACAAACCGGTTACACATCGAGAGCGACCATTGGAACAACAGTCGCTCTCGATCCATAGGGGCCGGGGTTCGCTAGTCGGATATTTCCCCTGCCTGGAGCACCTATAGATCGCCATTGCGCGAGCAAGTTCAGGTTTTCTAGCGTCTCGGCCTCAACCCGTAACTTCCCTACGTTAAGTGCTTGCACGGTCATGGTGCATACCCTCCGAAATCAGCCTTCCTAAGCGCAGCAGCTCAGCCAACTCGCTGGCCTTCACATTTCACACCCGGGTCAGCCGAAGAAGACCAGCCTCAAACTCGGCCCATCCTATCACGCCCTTGACAATCGCTTCGATCAATAACGTCTCGATGCGAGAAATCTCCGCGCCCATCGCTACAACTGCCGTGCGAGCCCGTACATCGTCCAGGACGCCCCAACAGCCCTGCACCAGGGCTTCCACGATGGTTTCCTGTTCGCCCATCCCTAGCGCCGAGGGTAGGTTCGCCTGGTCGAGCAGCCTGCGGGCTTCGGCATTCAACTCAACGACACGTACCAGTCCATCGCAGTCGCCAGAGATGCAAACTTCGCCCGCGAAGAACATCACTAGCATTCTAGTACCCATGCCGAGCCGCGTCAACGTGGTACCAGTCAGGAGATAAAATCGCCCACGTGAAGGCCACGACTCGGATCTTCTTGCTCGCCATGCCACAGCCGGCGCATCTCCTCGCACGTCGCCAGCAACTCCGCCAGCTTCCCTTCCGCTTCGATCCGGCCATCTTTCAACACGATGATGTGATCGGCGCGGCGCAGGGCCGGGCGGCGGTGGGAAGCGACGAGAACGGTAAACGCAGAATGCGGAATGCAGAACGCAGACGCTTTGTCGGCGCATGTGCTCACGGGTTCGGGCTCGTCATTTTGCCTTCTGCGTCCTGCCTTCTGCATTTCGTCCAACCGTTCCCACAGTTTCTGCTCGGTCTCGACATCCAGCGCGCTCGACAGGTCGTCTATCACCAGCAGTTCCGGCTGGCGCACGGCCATGCGCGCCGCGGCGGCGCGTTGGCTCTGCCCGCCGGAGAGCCGCACGCCACGCGGGCCGACCAGCGTGTCCAGCCCATATTCCAGGGTCGCGATGTCTTCTTCTAACACGGCGAGGTGGATGGCGCGCGAAAGATCACCGTTCGCGCCCAGCAGGATATTCTCCCGCAGCGTGTCGCTGAAAAGCCGCGGCGTCTGTGATGTGTATGCGCAGCGCGGGGGGCGCATGAAGACCGCCAGATCCTCCACGCGTTCGCCGTTCCAGAAGACCTCGCCGGCGTCTTTGGGCAACAGGCCGAGCAGCACGCGCAGCAGCGTGGATTTGCCCGATCCCACCCGGCCGGTGATGACGGTGAAGGAACCGCGCGATAGGGTTAAGCTGACATCTGCGATGCCGCGGCCCGGCGAAACGCCTCGACAAGTCGAGGACTCCAGGGCGTCTGATTCTGGAGCGCCGAACTTGTTCGGCAGGTCTTCCGGGCGGGTGTCGTCGGCCGCGGCGTGGTGATAGGTCAGGTTGCGGATTTCGAGGCGCGCCAGCCGGTCGGCGGCGGTCTTGCGAATGGCGGGGAGTTCGGGCAGCGCGCCGCGCTCATAAACCGGATGAGGCGCCACGAGCGCCTGCGGCGATTCGGGCCGGATCAACTCCAACATCCGCTCGATGGAGGCTTCTTGCGTCCGATAATCCCCGAAGAATGTGCCCAACTCCGACGGTACCTGGGTAGTAAACCACAGATAGGTCGTGAACAACAGAAAATCGCCGACCGTGAAGGTTCCGGCGCTGATCGCGCCGCCCGCCAGGAGGAGCATCACGCCGATCCCGAACGTCGCCGCACCGGAATTGACCGCCTCGAGCGCGCCCCAGAGGAGATCCTTCCTCAGTTCGGCCCGCTGCCGCGCCCGGCTGAGCGCATCGAGCCGACCGACCATGGCCTCCTCTGCGCCAGCCAGCTTGATCGCCTGCACCGCGCCGAAGAGCTCGCCGAGGAAGCCGGTCACCGCGTCGGTCGCCTGCGCGCTGGCCCGCTGATAGTGCAAGATGCGGCCCCAGGCCAGCCGCGTGATGACCATGATGCCCGCCAGCGGCGCAAAGATCACCAGCGTGATCGGCAGGTTGATGCGCGCCATGATGATGACCGCGACGAGCGCGGCCAGGATCTTGCCGATCTGATCCGGGAGCCAGGTGGGAAAATCCGCCACCTCAGCGACATCATTGCGGAAACGATTGATCGCTTCGCCGGACGAGACGGGCAGTGGCCGGTTGCCGGGCCGGCGCAGAATGCTGGCGAACAGGTTGCTGCGCAACAGCGCGGCGACCAGGCGGCGGTAGGTCCAGCCGGTCCATTCGACGCCGAACGAGCCGGCCGCCCGCGCCAGCTCGACCCCCACGAAGAGCGCGATCAGCCACCCCACCGCGACCGGCCCGATGATGGGCAGGCCGGCCGCTCCCGCCGCGCCGCTCAGCGCATCGAACACGGCTTTCAACAGCAGGCCGGGGAAGATTTGCAGGCTGAACACGATCACCGCGCACAGCGAATGCGCCAGAAAGAGGCCGGGCCGGTAACGGATGATGCGCCAATTGAATGCCCAGGTGGCGATGGTGGTCGGTCGTCCTTCGTCGTTCGTCGTTCGTCCCTCGTCTATCGTCATCATGCCAACGCCTCCTCCAGCCCGGCGCGCAGCAGGCGACTGAAGCGGGAGGTCGGATCGGCCGCCAGCCGCGCCCGCGGGCCATATTCGACCACGCGGCCGGCTTCCAGGATCAGGATGTCGTCGGCGCGCTGGGCGGTGCGCAGGCGGTGGGCGATCACGATGCCGGTGCGGCCAGCGAATAGCCGGTCAATCGCGGCTTCGAGCAGTGTTTCGGTCGCGGGATCCAGGCGGGAGGATGCCTCGTCTAGGATCACCAGGCCGGGATCCCTCAAAAATGCCCGCGCAAAGGCGGCCAATTGCGCCTCGCCGGCCGACAGGCCGATGGTCCCGCCCCCGCCCGCGGCCAGGATCGTGTCCAGCCGGTGCGGAAGAGACCGCGCCCAATCCCACAGCCTCAACTCCTGCAACGCCCCCTCGATCTGATCGTCGCCGATGGTCGGGTCGAAAAAGGTCAGATTGTCACGTAGCGTCGCCTGAAACAGTTGCACATCCTGCGTGACGACCGTGACGCGACGCCGCAGCTCGCGCAGCGGGATCGCCCGGAGGTCGGCGCCGGCCAGGCGGATCGCGCCGGCGTCGGGATCGTAGAAGCGCGCCAGCAATCGCGCCAATGTGGTCTTGCCGCTGCCCGTGCGCCCCAACACGCCCAGCACGCGGCCCGGCGCCAGTTGGAAACTGATCTCCCGGAGGATGACCGGCGGATCAGCAGTGGGTTTGGCCGGTCCGATTTCTCCGCCGGTCGGCGCGTCGTCGCGATAGGCGAACGACACGGCTTCGAAGGCGACCGAGAGCGGCCCGTCCGGCAAAATCATGCGATAAGGTGATTGGTTTGAGAACCCCCCGAACAAGTTCGGTACTCCGGAGTCCTCGACTTGTCGAGGCATTCTTGGAAGCGAAGCGATATTCAACAGCTCGTTCACCCGGTTCAGGCCGGCGGCCGCGTGCTGGAGATCCTGCAGCTCGGCGCGGATGCGCTGGAGCGGCTCGGCCAACATCCCCACATAAACGACGATCAGATAGGCCGCGCCGAGGGTGGCATCTCCGCGTATGTAGAGGAGGACGCCGAGCGCCAGGCCCGCCGCATAGCCGATGACCGAAGACAGGCTGATGACGTTGTAGACCAGCGTGTCGGCCATGATCGCGCTGCGGAAGGCTTCGAGCGAGCGGCGGAGCAGCCTATAGAGCCGGCGCAGCGTGTGCGCCTCAGCGCCCGCGGCCCGGATCTCCTCCGCGCCAGAGATGCGCTCCTCGATGAAGCCATACAGCTCCGCGCTGACCGCGCGCTCCCGCATCCAGCGCGCCACGGCCAGCGGTTGGATGGCGCGCAGCGCCAACAGCGTCGCGGCGGTGTAGACCGTCAGCCCGGCGCCGACGAGCAGGTTCTCCCGGAACAGGAGCAGCAGGATGCCGGCGACCAACAGGCCGTTGCCGGCCACCCGCACGACAAACGCCGAGAAGAAGTTCGCCAGCGCGGTCACGTCGCCGTCAATCCGCTCAATCAGCTCGCCTGGCGTGTGCTGCTTGTGGAACGGCATGTCGAGCCGCAGGCAATGCCGCGCCAGATCGGCGCGCAGCGCGTTCGTGGCGGCCCAGCCGACCGCCTGCGCCAGGTAGCCGCCCCCCACCGTCACCGCGCGCTGGATCAGCGCGACGGCGATGAAAACCGCGGCCGCGCCCAACAGCGCGGCTTGCGGCCCGCCCGATTGGGCCGTATCCAGGAAGAAGCGGATCACCTGGGGGTTGAACAGTTCCAGGGCGATGGCAGTCAGCAGGAGGACGCTCAGACCAAGCATCCTGGCCCGGTGCGGCCGCAGGTAGGCGGAGAACAAGTTGAGATAGGAGTGAATGGACATTCCTCAATATGCCGTCGTGAGCGTCCGGTGATACGGCTCGATCTCCGGGCCTTGCTGTCGGCCGGCGTACCAGAGCCAATAATCCAGGTGTAGCGCGGCGATCCCAGGCACGCGGCGCGCCAGCTCTTGGCGCATCAGCTCCGCGGCCCAGATCGTGGCGATGCGGATTTCGACCTCGCGGCGGTCGCCTGCAGGGATGAGCGCGCGGCTGCGGATCGTCTCGGCCAGCGCCGCGTCGTAGCGCAGGATGCCCAGCCGGCGGAGCACCTGCGGCAGCTTGTAGTCGGCGAAGACCGTCAGTCGGTCCGTGCGCGTCAGTTTACCCCACCCAGCGCCGCCGAACGCCTCGAACAGCATCGCCGCGGCCAGTTGCGCGCGCTTGTAGAATGGCACGACCTTTCCCGCGAACGGCCAGGCGTCATCGAAGGAGGGGAAATGCGCGATCAAGCGCCGCACGAGCGCGGGCGCATCGCCCGCCGCGGCCTGGATGACCCCGGTCAGCTTCCCGCCAAACGCCGCGACCGTCGCCCGCCCCACCGCGCGCCAGATCGCCAGCCGCTCGTCCAGCAGGTGCAGCCGGCCCTCTCCTCGCAAGATGTGCGCGAAATCGGCCGCGGAGAGCCGCGCCAAATACGCGCCATCCAGGAGCGGGAGCCCCGCGTCGAGCGCGCGGTAGATGCACGCCAGCATCGCCAGCGACCCGCCCAGTTGCTCGCCACGAAACTCGACCTCCCATGCCGGATCGCCCCAATAGCAGAAGTTGACCGCATTGAAGAGCAAGATTTGCCCGGCCAGCGCGTCGGGGTCGCGGCGGTAGAAGACAGGGAAGTCCCAGGCCGGCAGCTTCAGGTCGTCGGGCGCGATGCCCGCGCAGATTTCAGCGAGGCGCGCGGCGTCAATGCGGACGTGGCGCAGGTGCGGCGCGGCCGCGGCGATGGAATCCAGGATCCTGAGATACTTACGCGGCTGAGAAAGGATCGGCATCTGACCCCGCACCCCCCTCGATCATCCGCTCGACTTCCGCCTTCGCCTCGGCCAGCAGGCGCTTGGCATCGCGGCTCGTCTCGTCTGCTTTGCAGATAACCTGCTCGATCTGGCCTTGCAGCCTTGCATCGGCTTTCAGCACGCGAATCTTGGCCAAGCAATAGTAAGGCAAGGCATCACGGGTTGTGCCGTAGGCTTCACGCTCAGTCTGCAGCTTGCCGCCGACGCTGTTGAGAAAGGCCGCCAGATAGTACGGATTGACCGCCTTCGACTTCAGACGCATACGAACGATATGTTGGTTGATGTTCGCCTGCGCCAATTCGTCAGGCACAACGGCGGAAGTGCCGATCCGTCCGGTAATGGTGATCAGAACATCACGCGGCGCAAGCTGGGATCGTCGGAGTAACCCGCTATGAGCTTCCTGATCAACGCAAACGACATCATCCAGAACCAAATGATTCTCTCCGACGTTCTGAATCCGCAGGAACGGGATGCCCGCGTCCAGGTAATCCGCTCCGAGCGGTGTTGCGCCCCCGGAGAAAGTCGCGAGTTCCGCCAACGTGTTGTGCGGCTTCTCGTCCAAATACGCCAGCAGGTTGAGATATCTGCGCCGGTAGTATTCCGCATCGGCCCGGCTCGATGTATGCACTTCCGATGCGCGGCGCACGCTGTACAGGCTCTCACTCAGGTCCAGCCGATCCAGCCCCAATTCGGCGGCGAGGAGGGCTTGGGCTTCGGCATAGAGGCTGCGAGAGGCTTCCGTTGCAGCATTTGCACGCTTGACCAACGTCTCGATACGCTCTTGGTGTAGTTTGGGCAGTACGACCACACGAATTGTCTTGATGATGCCCAGGTTGGTGTGTTGCTGGACGCTGCCTGTCTGCGCACCGAGAAGTTGAGCAGCCCCGAATTTGGAATTCAGAAAGGTGCTGATGTAGTACGGGTTCAGCCCTGCTTTCAAAGTGATCTTGGCGACATCTTGACTGGAATTGCAGGCAAAAGTCTCGTCAAAAACGCAACTTACCCCCAAACGTCCCGCCATCGAGATTAAGACCTGGCCTTTGCGAATCTGCGATTTCCACAAGAGATCGGCGTGCTGGTCTGCGGGAATGAAACGCGCCGTCTCCCAGTTGATGAAGTTCTCGTGGATTTCTCTGGCGGTAATGAATCGGACGCCTTCATCCTGGAAGGTGATGGAGTTGCAGAGAGAGTATGCCCCAAAGTTGATGATAGACTCCGAAATCTCTCCCAATGATCTTACCGGGAACGATGACTCAGCCACCACTTGACGGACGTGCAGATTTTCAGGGCTGTGGTATTCGGCGTCAAACCGTTTGCCGCCCTCCATCTCCGACACCCGCACCACCGACACGCTCAGCCCCGCACGCTCGATCGCCTCCGCCAGCGGCGGCGTCCGCTCGGCGGGGCTCAGGCGAAAAAATCCAGCCCCTCCTCCTGGGCGAAGGCGCGGAACGCCTCGGCGATCTCCTCCAGGTCGTGGTCGAGCGCCACGTCCTCGCCGATCCTTTTGCCCGCGGTGTCGCGCACCCGCTGCCGCGTCTGCGGATCGAGCCAGATGTAGTCGCCGGAGTTATCCTTGCCGGAGCGGTTGCTGGTGGCGAAGAAGATGCGGTAGTCACCCGCAGCCAGCCGCGCCTCGTCGCTCTCCCACTTCTGCACGAACATCACGCTGGTCTTGGTGCCGGTGAACGGCTTGAACATGTTACCGTGCAGCCCTACTACGCCCAGCAGCCGCGCGTGCCGCATCACGTAGTCGCGGATGAACTGCTCGCTGGTGTTGTTGAAGATGCCTTGCGGCAGTACGATCGCCATCCGGCCGCCCGGCCGCAGGAAACGCAGGCAGCGCTCGATGAACAGCACGTCGCGCTCCACCTTGGCCGCGCGCTTGTTGAGCGTGGGATCGCCCTTGTACGCCAGATCGTAGCCGCCCAGCACCTCGGCCTGGGTGATCTCGCCGGCGAAGGGCGGGTTGGTCATCACCACGTCGAACATGCCGTCGCGCACGAAGTCGCCCACGCGATGCGGGTGGCTGCGCCACTCGCGCGGGTCGAGCGAATTGACGCGGAAGACGTGCGTCTTGCCATCGCCCATGATCAGCATCATCACCTTGGCGACTTTGGCGAGCTTCTGGTCGAAGTCAATGGCATAGAGGAAGTTCTGGGCGTACTCCGTTTTCTTGTGCTCGGCCTGCGTCTTCCACTTACGCTGAAACGCTTCGCTTTCCGTCACGTGCTTCAAGGTGTGGATCATGAAGCCGCACGGTCCGCACGCGGGATCGAGACAGGCTTCGTCTTCACGCGGATTCAGCATCTCCACGCACATGCGCACCACGTGCCGCGGGGTGAAATACTGCCCCTTGTCCCCCTTCTGCTCCGGGTTGATCAGGTGCTCGAACGCGGCGTCCAACACATCCAGGTCGGAGCCGAAGAAACGATACGGTTCCAGCTCGCTGACGCACGGCGCCAGCGCCTGCGCCGTCAGTTGAATCTTTTCCGCGGGATCGAAGATCTCGTTCCAGCCCGGATGTCTGGTTGCCTTGATGAAAAGAGCCTGGATACGGGCGGCCAACTCTTCGGGCGTCTCGCTGCCGCGGCGGAAGGTCAGCGCCTCGTCGTCACCGTGGATATGCTCGTCGTACAGCTTGGCGAAGATCAGCTTGAAGATCTCGTCGAAAGCCGAGACGCCGGCATTGGCGAGCACGCGCTCTTCCAGCAGCTCGACCAGCTCGCGCAGATTGACCAGCGGCAACAGGTCGCGCTTCTTGCGCGGGGCGCGCACATCGTCAATGGTTTCGCCAGCGCCAGGCAGGCGGTCAATCGAGGAAAACAGGTTCGGCTCCTCACGGTAGCGCACGATGTCTTCCTTGCCGTTCAACCAATAGCCGAACGGGACGCCGGTGGCGTTCATGTAGCTTTCGAGCTGATCCAGGCCATCGCGGCGCTGCGGCTGCTTCAATTCGACGATGATGTACGGCGTCAGACACAGCGTTGGCTCGCGATAGACCACTATGTCGGCGGCCTTGCTGTGCAGCGTGCTGCCCATCTTGATCGGCACTTCCAGGGCGATCTGCTCCAACGAGTACCCCGCGTCGAGCAGTTGCCGCAAAGCCAGTTGCCGGATGACCTCTTCCGGCTTCGCCAACACCTTCTTGGCTCGCTTCAGGCAGTGCAGATAGAACTTTTCGCCCCGCCGCCAAAGATCGAGCCGGTTCTGTTCGTGACTGGCAAAGAGCGCCAGGCCGTACTTGACGCTGGCATCGTGGAAGATCGCGTCGAGCGCAGCCGCTTTGTCATGCACGGGCAAGTATTGCGCATCGGGGCCGACTTCGTAGGTGGCGGATGACTCGTGCACTGCGGCCACAGATTGCTGAGTTTTCGATTTGGTGCTGGGCATAAGTGTCTCCAGAGACAACGGGTTGTTGATGATGAATGTATCGGATAGCGGCGCAAGCAGTATATCCGATACCGATAAGATCGCTACTCGTTGATACACCCTGCCAGCGCCGGCGATGCCTTGGCTAACAAGCCGCGCAGATTGCGATATGGTACCAACCTCTCGCGCTGCAAGCGGCCGAGCACGATGCCGGGGTGGCGACCCTGGCTGGCAGCAAACGCCTCGATGCTGGCGCGGGAGAAACGTGGGCCGGCGCGCGTGACAAAATCGGCAAAGGCATCCGACGCCAGCAGCCAGCGGCTCGCCAGCCGGTTCGCGGCCTCCTCGTGAGAATCGGCAGGCCAGGATTCGGTCTCGTCCTCGCTGCCATCTTCTAGCTGATCCAGATACGTCTCGCTACGGCCTTCGGCCAGGTGCGCCAACTCGTGCATCAGCGTGAACCAGAAGGAGTCAATGCGGTCATAGCGCAACGTGAGCGCCACGGCCGGGCCTTCCGCCAGCCAGAACGCCGCGCCGTCCAGGTAGGTTCTCGGCAGATGGCGCAGGCAGACGAATCGCACCCCCCAGCGCGCCAGCGTGGTCGGGACGTGAGCCACATCCTCGGCCAGGCGCATGTGAGCGGAAAGCGCGCGGGCCAACGGCTCGAGGTGGTCATCGCGCCACGCCGCGATCCCCGTTTGGCCGCGCGCCAGCGCCTCGGCGCGGCGCAGCCAGGCGAGTTGCGCATAGGTCAATGCGGGACGGGCAGATGATCCGCGCAAGCGGGCAGCCAGCCGCGACGGTTCAGGCAGCACGGGCACGCCCAGGCAGCCGACGACCTCGGCTTCCAGATCAGCCACCGACTCATGCAATGTCAGCCAGCCACGGCTCGCCATCTCGCGCAACGGCAATTCGGCATAGAGGCGGCTGCGCCGCGCAATTGCATCCCCCTGCGCCTGGGTGCGGGCCAGTTCCAGGCGATAGTTTGCCTCCAGATTGCTCCAAAGCTCCGGTGATGTGCCGAACGCCTGGCTCAGCTCGAGCGACGTTTCTGGCGTAATCTGTTTTGACCCGCTAATGATTTCGCTGATGGCCTGTTCTGGACGGCCAAGGATCGTGGCAAGATCGCGCTGCGTCCAGCCACGCGCTGTCAGTTCATCTCGCAAGATTTGTCCGGGCGACACAAGCCGCGCCGGATGGAGTTCATTGCTCATGCAGCCTACCCTCAATGATAGTCCTCGATACTGACGATACAGACCAGCTTGCCCTGTTCGTCGGTTTCCAGGCGGAGGATCAAGCGAAACTGCTTGTTCTGGCGGATACCTGTTTGCACCCGCTTCCGCGGTGTAGAGCTGTTCGAGTTTCTTGGGCAAAGATAAACCGCAAGGTGCACCTCGCAGTATAGCAGCGCAGAATCGCTTTGTTAATAATTGGTTTCACCCATAGGGTGAAACTATTGTATTATCGCAATACTACCTGCACCCCAAACACACCCTCGAACCACCGCGCCTTTTTCGCGCCGGCCCATCGCTCCGCCTCTGTCACTGTGAGCCAGGCGCTTTTCGGAAGGGCCTGACTTATGAGGAGGCGATTTTTCAGCAGAGAAAACCAGTGAAATTCTCGCGTGTGATCGTTGCGACCTCTGCGCCAGGATAAGCGGCCAGGAACTCCCGTTGCGTTGCGCCGCGCACCTGCCCCTGCCACTTGAACTCGTAACCGCACAGCCGTCCTTCTCGCTCCTCGACGTAGTCCAACTCCTTCTGATCGTAGGTGCGCCAGAAATATGTGTTCGCGCCGCGGCCGGCATATTGGTTCGCCTTACGCCGCTCGACCATCAGATAGTTTTCCCAAAGCTGCCCAATGTCATTGCGCAGATTCAGCCGGTTGAAATTCTGGATCAGGCTGTTGCGCACGCCGTTGTCATAGAAGTAATAGCGTGCGGTTTTGGTCACTTCTTTCCGCAGATTACGGGCCAGTCCGTTCACCCGGAAAATCACGAAAACTTTTTCCAGCAGGTCCAGATAGCGCTCCACTGTCGGACGGCCCAACGCCAGGGCGGTCGCCAACTCTGTGATCGAGACCTCTTGGCCGATCTGAAACGCCAGCAAGCGCAGCAAATCCACGATCTTCTCGGCGCGACGCACGCCATCCAGCTCCAGGATGTCGCGATACAGATAAGAGCCGACCAACTCGCCCAGCAGCCGCTCACGCAAGCTCGACTCGGCCGTGACGATGCCCGGATAACCACCCCAGATCAGCCAACGCTCCAGTTCAGCGTGGGCTTCGAATGCACCCAACGTCTCGGCCAACTCACCGTAACTGGCAGGATAGAACGTGAGGGTGAGCTTGCGACCGGTAAGCGGTTCGCTGACTTTGTTCGCCAGGTCAAAAGACGATGATCCCGTGGCGACGATTGCCGCGTGTGGGTAGTTGTCTACCAGAATCTTCAGGTTGAGGCCGATATCGGGCACGCGTTGGGCCTCGTCAATGACCAGCAGCGCGCTGCCGCCCAGCAGCTCGCCCAAGATACGGCGATTCTGGCTGCCCAAGGCCTCGCGGTAGATCAGCTCATCGGCGCTGATGTAGGCGTGCGCTACAGAGGTCTGAGCCAACAGGTCTTGCACCAACGTCGTTTTCCCCACCTGGCGCGGCCCGTAGAGGACGACCACCTTGCCGGGTTGGATCATCCGTTGAAGCTGGAATAAGAGACTGCGCTTAATTTTCATAAATAGATACTACTACGGTATCCGAATTTGCACAAATACCGCAAGTTGTATTTATTGTCATTCCCCGCGCAGCAACTTCCGGCTGATCGCATTGTGCCGCTGCGTCAGCGCGGCCACATCCAACCCCACGATCTCGTCTTCCTTCACCCGCACCCGGCCGTTGATCACGCTCAGATCCACCTTCGGCGGGGTGCAGAAGACCAGCGCGGCCAGCGGATCGTGCAGCGCGCCCGCGAAGTCGAGCCGCGTCAGCCGATAGCCGATGAAGTCCGCGGCCATGCCGGGGGCTAGGCTGCCGATGTCATCGCGGCCGAGCACGCTCGCGCCACCCAACGTGGCGATCTCCAGCGCCTCCTGCGCGCCGAGCGCCGCCGGGTTGCCCAGCGACTGGGCGCGCGCAACTTCGAGGTTCTGGGCGGAAACGAAGGTCGAACCCATACGCTGCAAGAGCAGCGCCTGCCGCGCCTCGGCCAGCAGATGGCTGCTGTCGTTGGAGGCCGAGCCATCCACGCCAAGACCCACGCGGACGCCCGCGTCGCGCATGGCCCGGATCGGCGCGATGCCCGATGCCAGGCGCATGTTCGAGCTGGGGCAGTGCGCCACGCCGCAGCCGGTGCGGGCAAAGAGCGTGATCTCGTCATGGTTCAGGCAAACGCAGTGCGCGTGCCACACGTCGGCGCCGACCCAACCGAGCGAAGCCATGTAGTCCACCGGTTTCGCGCCGAATTTCGCCAGGCAAAACGCGTCTTCATCCATCGTCTCGGCCAGGTGGGTGTGCAGGCGGACGCCGTAGGCGCGGGCCAGCGCCGCGCTCTCGCGCATCAAGTCGCCGGTGACGCTGAACGGGGAGCAGGGCGCCAGCGCCACGTGTACCATGCCGAAGCGTTCCCGCTGATGGTATTGCTCGACCGCGCGCTGGCTGTCCTTCAGGATGTCCGCCTCGTCTTCCACACAGCTATCGGGCGGCAGCCCGCCTTTGGCGCGGCCCAGGCTCATGCTGCCGCGCGTGGCGGTGAAGCGGATGCCCAGGTCCGCCGCCGCTTCGATCTCGTGTTCGATCTTGCAGCCGTTGGGGTAGATGTAGAGGTGGTCGCTCGACGTGGTACAACCGGAGAGCATCAGCTCGGCCAGTCCCACTTTGGCCGAGACGGTGACCGCTTCCGGCGTCAGCCGCGCCCAGATGGGATAGAGGGTCACCAACCAGTCGAAGAGCACGCTGTCCTGTGCGATGCAGCGGGTGAGGGTTTGATAGAGGTGATGGTGCGTGTTGACCAGGCCGGGCAGGACGATCATCCCGCGGGCGTCAATGACCGTGTCCGCGGTCGGGGGCAGTTCCGCAGACGGCCCGACCTGGACGATGGCGTTGTCGCGCACGAACAGCCCACCATCGGCGATTTTGCGGCGCGCGGCGTCCATGGTGACCAGGAGGTCGGCGTGTTTCAGAAGAAGTGTGGACATCGTTGTCTCCTCGGGTTTTCTCAACAAATCCGCGGCAACTGCTCGCCGCTCAGCATATCTACAACACGCATCCCGCCGATCCGGCTGCGCAGATAGACCTTGCGCGGGTGCTCGGCCACAACCTGCCCGATGATCGCCGCGTCGCGCCCCAAGGGATGCTCCCGCATCGCAGCCAGAACCGCCTCGGCCGCTTCGGCCGCGACGATGACCAGGCATTTGCCCTCGTTCGCGACGTAGAGCGGGTCGAAGCCGAGGATTTCGCACGCGCCGCGCACTTCCTCCAGCACCGGGATGCGCGCCTCGTCCAGCCGGATGCCGACGCGCGCGGAGGCCGCGATCTCGTTCAAGCTGCTGGCGACGCCCCCGCGCGTGGGATCGCGCAGGACGTGCACCGCCTCGCCCCCCGCGGCCAGGATCGCCTCGACCAGTCCGTTCAGCGCCGCCGAGTCGCTTTCGACCGCGGTCTCGAAGGTCAGCCCCTCGCGCACCGACATGATGGCGATGCCGTGGCTGGCGATGGGGCCGTTGACCAGCACCACGTCGCCGGGCCGGGCGCGAGCCGGCGCGATCTGCACGCCCGCGGGGATGACGCCGACGCCGGCGGTATTGATGAAGATGCCATCCCCCTTGCCCCGCTCCACCACCTTCGTATCGCCGGTGACGATGCGCACCCCCGCGACCTGGGCCGCCGCGGCCATGGATTGCACGATGCGCCACAACTCCGCCATCGGCAGCCCTTCTTCCAGGATGAAGCCCGCCGAGAGATAGCGCGGTTGCGCCCCGCACATCGCCAGATCGTTGACCGTGCCGTGCACCGCCAGCGAACCGATGTCGCCCCCCGGAAAGAAGCGCGGGGAGATGACGTAGGAGTCGGTGGAGAAGGCGAAGCGGGGACTGGGGATCAGGGACTGGGGATTGGCCGAAGCAATCCCCCAGTCCCCAACCCCCAATCCCCAATCGAGCACCGCGCCGTCGTGCAGTATTTCGAGTTCGGGATTGGCGAAGGCGGACACAAACATCCGCTCGACGAGCATCCGCGACAGCTTGCCGCCGCCGCCGTGCGCCAGGGTGATCGTCGGGTAGTCGGAGATAGGGATGGGACATTGGAGCGAGAAGGTTGGGTGCATGTTGACCTTCTATTGCGTGTTGCGTATTGGAGGAAATGACGAGAAACCCTTGCGAACAAACAGTATACGCACTACGTACTACGCACTACATCCTACCATAACTGTAATACGCCGCGCACGCACCCTCGGACGACACCATCGGCGCGCCGAGGGGATGCTCAGGCGTGCATTGGCCGCCAAACGCGCTGCACTCGTGCGGCTTCTTCAGCCCTTGCAGGATTTGACCCGCGATGCACAGCGGCGATTCCTGCGCGGTGACGCCGCCCACGCCGAAGCGTTGCTCCGCGTCGAACGCGGCGTAGGCCGGCCGCAGCCGATAGCCGCTGCGGGGGATCAGGCCGATGCCGCGCCACTGCCGGTCGCTCACGTCGAAGACCTCGGCAAGGAGCTTCTGCGCCGGCCGATTCCCCCCGCGGGTGACGGCCCGGGTGTACTGGTTTTCCACGCCCCACCGCCCTTCCTCCAGCGCCTTGACCGTCATATAAATGCCCTGGAGCAGGTCGAGCGGCTCGAAGCCGGTGACGATGATCGGCGTGCGATACTTCTCGGCGAGCGGCTCGTATTCCCAATAGCCCATCACCGTGCAGACGTGCCCCGCGGCGAGGAAGCCCTGCACCTGGTTGTCAGGAGAACCTAAGATCGCCTCCATCGCGGGCGGCACGAGCACATGCGAGCAGAGGATCGAGAAGTTGGTCAGCCCCATCTGCTGCGCCTGCCAGACGGCCATCGCGTTGCCGGGCGCGGTGGTCTCGAAGCCGACCGCGAAGAAGACGACCTGGCGGTCGGGATGCGCCTGCGCCAGTTTCACCGCGTCGAGCGGCGAGTAGACCATGCGCACATCGCCGCCCTGCGCCTTCACGCTCAGCAAATCCTGAGCAACGCGTGAGACCTTCGAGGTCTGCGAGACCTCGAAGGTCTGTTGTGCGGAGCCGGGCACGCGCAGCATATCGCCGAACGAGGTGAAGATCACCTCCGGCCGCCGCGCGATGGCGATGGCGCGATCAATCAGCTCCAGCGGCGTGACGCAGACCGGGCAGCCAGGGCCATGCACCAGGGTGATCTGCGGCGGCAGCAGCCGGTCAATGCCCGATTTGATCAACGTGTGTGTCTGCCCGCCGCAGATCTCCATGATCGTCCAGCCGCGCGTCACCAGCCGTTCGATGGCGTTCAGGAACTTGCGAGCGTCCGCCTCGTTACGATATTCATCTACGAAACGCATTTCCTGTTACACGCCTCTCTTTTTCGCGCTTGACGTTTCACGTTTCACTCATCACACCTTCCAACTCGCCCATTTCCTTTAACAACTCGAACACTTCCATCGCCTCCGCCTCGTCCAGCGTGTTCAAGGCAAAGCCGGCGTGGACGATCACGTAGTCGCCGATCTGCGCTTCGGGCACATAGGCCAGGCACACCTCTTTCGCCACGCCGCCGAAGCTCACCTTGCCCATCGTCATGCCGACGGGGTTAGGTTCGATGCTGAGCACCTTTCCCGGTACACCGAGACACATCCAAAACCTCCCATTATGCTTCTCTGCGATCTCCTACACGATGGCCCCGTTCGATCACACCGTAGACGCCATTTTCCAGGAAGAACGGCGGCCGGAGATACGCGTATGGATCGCCGGTCTGTCCTGCGGCCTGATCTATCGTCGCCGCGACGATGCGCCCCAGCAAGATCACCTCGGCGCCGTATGTGAGATGCGTATCGAGCACACATTCGAGATGCGCGACGCACTCCTCGATGCACGGCGGTCTCACGCGCATGGCCGGTCGTGCGGTCAGGCCCAAGGCTTCTACTGGACGCGGGTGCGGCAGGGCGGCGCTGCGCCACACCATCTCGATCAAATCCGCGCTGGGCATGTTCACGACGAATTCTCGCTGCGCCAGGATGTTGACCGCGGTCCAATGCGCCAGGTTGCAGCCCAGGGCCAAGAGGGGCGGATCGAAGGCTATCATCGCGATCCAGCTCTTCGGCGCCACGTTCGTCGTTCCGTCCGGGTTCACCGTCGTCACCAGCACGATTTGGCCCGGCAGTGGAGATGGCCGCCAGTCGCGCTTATCAACCCCCAGACTGACTTTGTCCTTCATATGAATGCCGGCTCCTCATCTGTGCGCCAGCCGCGCCGCAGCGACAGCAACTTGTCCCAGGCTGATCCCGCCATCGTTGGGCGGGACCTGGCGGTGAAGCAAAACCTCGAAACCGGCCTGCGATAATCGGCGCGCGGCCCGCTCGGTGAGCAAGCGATTCTGGAAACAACCGCCGGTCAACGCTACCCGCTTCACGCCAATCCGCTGCGCCACCGCCAAGATTGCATCCACCAGGGCATGATGAAACCGCGCCGCCATGATACCCTGAGAAACCCCGCGCCGCAAGTCGGCCAGCACCCCGCCCACCAGCGGCCCCCAGTCCAGGATTTGCAATTTGCAATCTGCAATCTGCAATCTGCAATCTGACCCCTGCCCCCTGACCTCTATCTCATACGCACTCATCTCCCCCGCGTCCGCCGCGAACTCCAGCGCCATCGCGGCCTGCCCCTCGAAGCTGACCGCGCCGTGCAGCCTGATCAGCGCGGCGACGCCATCGAACAGTCGGCCCGCGCTCGTCGTGATCGGCGCGTTTACTCCGCGGGCCAACATCTGCGCCAGCAGCCTCCGTTCGGCCGGCCGCAGGTCGCGGATCGGTGCCAAGTCATCCATCTCCAGCGCGGCGTCGCCGAACAGTTCCCACAGCAGCGCCAGGCCCACGCGCCGCGGCTCCTTCACCGCCGCGTCGCCGCCGGGCAGGCGGAACGGCCGCAGATGCGCCACGCGCTCGTAGCCCCCCGCGTCCCCCAGCAGGAACTCGCCGCCCCAGATCGTGCCGTCCGTCCCATAGCCCGCGCCATCCCACGTCACACCCAGCGCAGGCCCCTCGACCCGGTTCTCCGCCAGGCACGCGGCCAGGTGCGCGTGGTGGTGCTGGACAGCGATGGTTGAAGGTTGAAAGTTGAAGGTTGAATATTCCTTTCCTTGAACCTTGAACCTTGAGCTTGGAACCGTCCTTGCCCATTGTGTTGACAGATAATCCGGGTGCAAATCGTGCGCGATGGCGACAGGCGTGGCTTCGTAGAGACGCAGAAAGTCGGCGATGACGCGCTCGAACGCGGCCATGGCTTCTGGCGTCTCCAGATCGCCGATGTGCTGGCTGATGAAGACCTGGCGGCCCACGCTCAGGCTGACCGTGTTCTTCAGGTGCGCGCCGACGGCCAGGATCGTCGGGACCTCTCGCGGCAGCATGACCGGCAGGGGCGCGTAGCCGCGCGCCCGACGCAACAGCCGCGGCGCACCCGCCACGATCCACGCGACGCTGTCATCCACATGGCGGGCGATCGGCCGGTCGTGGACGAGAAACGCGTCGGCGATGTCCGCCAGCCGCTCCATCGCCTCGGTCTCGTCGGTGCAGATCGGCTCGTCCGACAGGTTGCCGCTGGTGGCGACCACCGGGAAATCCAGCTCACGCAGCAATAGATGGTGCAACGGCGTGTACGGCAGCATCACGCCCAGGTTGGGGTTACCGGGCGCGACCGATGGTGACACGGTGACAGGGTGACACGGTGACAGGGTGACATCTTGATTTGCGAGTTTGCGGAGCAGGACAATCGGGGCCTCGGCGGAGGTCAGCAGGGCCTCGGCTTCGACGGGAACTTCGCAGAACTGCCGAATCTGATCGAGATCGCGCGCCATCAGCGCAAAGGGCTTGGCGCGGCGCGGCTTGCTCTCCCGCAGCCGCCGGATCGCCCCATCATCTCGCGCATCCACCATCAGATGAAAGCCCCCCAGCCCCTTCACCGCCACGATCCGCCCGCCGCGCAACGCCTCGGCCGCTCGCCTCAGAGCCTCATCATCGAAAGCCGCCGCCGTCAGCGGATCCATTCCGCACTCATGAAACGCCAGCCGCGGCCCACAAGCCGGGCACGCATTCGGTTGCGCGTGAAAACGCCGGTCGAGCGGATCCGCATACTCCGTCTGGCAGTCGGGGCACAGGGCGAACCGGCGCATGGTGGTGTTGGGCCGGTCGTAGGGCAGCGCCTCGATGATGGTGAAGCGCGGGCCGCAGTTGGTGCAGTTGGTGAAGGGGTAGCGGTGACGCCGGTCGGCCGGGTCGCAGACTTCGGCCAGGCAGTCGGGGCAGGTCGCGATGTCGGGCAGCACCAGGACGGTCTTCGCGCCGGAATTGTCGCTGTGGCGGATCTCGAAGCGGGTGAAGCCGGCCGGTTCGAGCCACGCCGATGTGATCGTCTGCACGATGGCGCGCGGGGGAACCTCGGCCGGCAGGCGCTCGCTGAACCGGCGGACCGCCGGCGCCGGTCCTTCGACTTCGATGAAGACGCCCTGGGTGTCGTTGATGACCCAGCCGGTCAGGCCCAATTCGGTCGCCAGCCGATAGACGAAAGGACGGAATCCGACCCCTTGCACTGCGCCGTGGATTTCGATGCGGAGACGGCACATGCCTTTTGTCATTCCTGTTTGATCTCTGAGCCTATCGTTTGCTTCCAACCGCCAACTCATCCCTGGGATTGACCACCAGACCAAATCTTGCTATACTTCGCGCGAAAGTCTGTGATGTGCTGCCTGGTTATCCCGACAACCCGCTGATGCGCTCCGGCCGCCCCTGGCTCTCACCGAAACGCAAGAGCGCGATTCGGATGTGGGGTTCGACACCGCCTTGATGGAGATTCGTCAACGCGCCAGCCAGTTCGATGCCCGACAGATTGCGGCGGATGTCAATCAAGCCCTCGCGGAAGTTCGCGCCCTATCGGCATCTGATCGGAGAAATTCACCGTGTCTTGTGCTGGCCGAGCGAAGATGGGGACCTTCACGATGACCCCGATATCGTTGCGCTGCTGGCCGAACATGGTATCCAGGTTGTTCGCGCTGGCGCGTTTATCCGAACGCTAGCCTCGACCGACTGACCCCCGTTGCACACCGGCTTGTTCCATCAACCACGCCGACCACGCCGCCAGCCCCGCCCCCGTCCGGCACGAAACCACGAAAACCGGCGCCTTCTGATTCACCATTGCCACCCCGCGGCGGAAGAAGTCCAGATCGAAGTCGAAAACCGCCAGCACGTCAGCCTTGTTGAGCACGACCGCATCGGCCGCGGCGAACATGGCGGGGTATTTGTACGGCTTGTCGTGGCCTTCCGGCGTGCTGGCGACGACGACCGCCCGGTTGGCGCCCAGGTCGAACTCGGCCGGGCAGACCAGGTTGCCGACGTTCTCGATAAAGAGCAGGTCAATCTCCGCCAATGGCAGGTCGGCCAGCGCCGTGCGGATCATCGGCGCATCGAGGTGGCAATTACCGCCGGTGTTGATCTGAACGACCGAAATGCCGTGCGCGGCCACCCTTTCGGCGTCAATACGCGACGCCAGGTCTCCCTCGATGACGCCGGGCCGCACCCCGGCCGGCAGCCGCGCCGCAGTCGCCAGGATCAGGCTGGTCTTGCCCGCGCCCGGCGAGGCCATCAGGTTGATAGCGAACGTGCGGGTCGCCGCAAAAGTGGCACGATTTTCCTCCGCCACCTGATCGTTTGCGCTCAAGATGTTGCGCGCCACGGGTATTCTCATGGCTTGTCCTCAACCTCGATACTTTCCACCCGGAGTTCACGCCCCCCCACCACGCGCAACCGCACCCCGCCACACCCGGGACAGATCGGCGTCAGGGGAGGTTGCGCGGCGAATTGTCCGCCGCACTCCGCACAATCCACCTGCGCTGGCTCGCGCCGGAAGCGCAGCATCGCGCCCGCGGCCGCGGTGTCGCGGCTCAGGATGTCGAAATAGAACTGGATCGAATCATCCACCATGCCGCTCAGGTCGCCGATGACCAGGTCAATCGCATGGATGCGCGGGGCGTCGGCCTGCGCCGCAGCCTCCAGCGCAACTTTAAGAATACCTTCGGTGACGGCAAGCTCATGCATGTTGTCTGTCAATCGTCTCAAGGCCGCGCCCTTCGACTACGCCTCGCCAAACTACAGCGAGGCTCCGCTCAGGACGCTTCGAGCCACACAACGCCAAGCCTGTCAATTTGCGCTGTCCCGCGGCTCGACGTGGATCACCACGCGGCCGAGATTGGGCGCCTGGCTGCGCAGGATGCCCTCGACTTGCTCGGTCAGGGTGTGCGCGTCAGCGATCGGCGCGTTGGGATCCATGGCGCAGTGAAAGGTGAGGGATAGCTCGCCGTGGTCGCGACGCACGGTGACATTGTGCGGCTGGCAGTCAATGCCGCTCATCGTCTTCAAGCTCTTGAGCAGCCGCCGCACCTCGGCCTCATCCGCTGCGCTGGCCTGGCGCAGCGCAACCCCGTCACCGGTCGGCTCGATGTGCGTGACGATCTCGTCCACGGTTGGCAAGGCTTTGCGCAGCTCGTTCTCGAAGGACGTGGCCTGGACATGCGCCGCTTCAACGGTCAAAGCCTCATCCACCTCCAGATGCAGCTCCAGCAGATGGCCGCTCGTGCCCATGTCGTAGATGCGAATGCCGTGCGCCGCCAGCCCGTGGCGCGCGGCCAACAGCCGCACCGTTTCGTGCAGTTCTTCATGGTTGACCTGGATCGGCTCGACGTGGACTACCACATCCGCGCGGGGCAGGATCGTGTGGACGGCCATCTCGACGCGGGTGGCGATCTCATGGGTGCGCTCGAAGGCTGCGCCCCGGTTGACGGCGACCAGCACATCCGCGAACGCCTCTGGGCCGCTGCGCCGCACACGCACACGACTGACCGCAGCCACCCCCGGCACGCCCTTCACGGCGCGCGCCACATCGTCCACCAACGACGCGGACACGCCATCCAGGAGCGCGGTCACCGTGCGTCGGCCGAGCCGCAGGCTGACCCAGACCACGATCCCGGCGACCGCCAGCGCGGCCACGGCGTCGGCCTGGGCAAGCCAGGGCAGATGCAGCCATTCACTCAGCGCAACCAGCGCCAGCCCACCGATAACGACCGCAGAGGACCAGATATCGGTAGAGAAATGCAGGGCGTCCGCCTCTAGCGCCTGGCTCTCGTACTTCTTGGCGACCCGATAGAGCATACGCGAACGGCTGACATCCACGGCGATGGAGATGCTCATAATCGCGAAGGCCCAAATGCTCGGATCTACCTCCACGCGCTTGAAGAAAAGCCGCTGAAGCGCCTCATAGATGATCCACACACAGGTGACCAGCAGCAAAACCGTCTCAAACAGCGCGGAAAGGTTCTCGATCTTGCCATGCCCATACGGATGTCCCCGGTCGGCGGGGCGGCCAGACACCCGCACGGCGAAGAGTGTCACCAGCGCGGCCACGAGATCCAGCCCCGAATGGGCGGCCTCGGCCAGGATACCCAGGCTGCCGGTGAGCAGCCCCACCACGAGCTTCATGCCCGTGAGAAAGACCGCCGCCACGACCGAGCTGAAGGCGGCCCACCGTTTTTCTCGATCGGCCGCATGGTCTTGTGATATATTTGCCAAAACCGTCATAATTTGCTTGCCCACATCCTCTTGATACAATAGACATTATCTGAAATGAAAGTCATTCTGAGTGGATTTGCCCCGAACCATTGGTTGCGGTGTGAAACTAGCGAAGAATCTCCTCCAATCAGAAACGGCTGAAACAAACGAGCACCCTGGGGCAAAGCCAACCGGATTGCCGCTTGCTCTGCTCTGGATGCTCGTGCAGCCTGCTGAGATCAATTCAGATTGTACCGCGTGCTGCTGCGCGTGGGTATGTCCTAGATCATGCTGACGCGCAGAGCGCCCGGCCGATTACTGGGGCGTCAGCTTGCCGACCACCAGGCTGGCATAGAAGCTACGCACACCGGCTTCCCCAAAATCAATGGTCAGCTTGATGTCGCCGTCCTCCGGCCCAATCGCCGTCACCCGGCCCGGCCCGAACCGCTCATGGTGGACATCCATGCCGACCTCGAAGCGGGGCAGCGCACGCGCCGCGGGCCTGGCCGGCGCCTGGGCGGCGAGAATGGCCTGACGGTCCCACCACATCTCGGCATAGATGTTCAGCTTCTCGGGGACCGTCAGCCTGGCGGCGAACTCACCTGCCCGGCGCCGGGCCAGGGATAGCAGCGGCATCAACTTCTGTTTTTCGGCGTGCGGCGTCTCCGCGCTTTGCGCCAGTTGCGAAGAGGCGCGCGCCAGGCCCATCTCGATGCTCCGCAATGCCGTGCGCGGCTCGCCATCCGGGTCAATGCTGATCAACACGACGCCATGCGCCCGGCACACCGCCGCGCGGGTTTGCTCGCGCTCGTCCTCCGCCAGCGCCTCTTCATCGCTCTTACGTTGCTTGCGGGTCGTGCCTTCCAGACCTACAAACCGCACCGCGGTCGAGATTTGGGGGTAGAAGCAATCCAGCTTCAGCCGCCGGTTGGTTCCAGGGTTGACCAACCACTCTGGGGTCAAACCATACTCGGTGACAAACCCGTCGAAAACCCGAGCCAGCACCTCTCGCCACCCATTCACCAAATTTGCTTGCATACGATCTTCACGCGCCTTTGATCCAAAGATGTCGCGCCGGACAAGCCCTGCCAGGCTCGCGTTTGGCAAAACGGCGCGAATCATAGCATCCCGGCGCGCCCCTGTCAAACACGGCAAAGCGCCGCACTATGGCCCGCCGTGCCGCGCCAGCAATGGCAGATAGATGAACCGCGCATAGGTGATGTTCCGCACCTGGTTCGACCACTCGCAGTCTCCCAGCCCACTGCCCACCGGACGGGCGCAGGCCCGATTGGTGATGAACGGCGCGAGATGGGCTGTGCCCGTGATTGCCGCCTGCACGGCGAAGGTGATCGTGACGGGCGCGCCGGCCGTCAGGTTGAGCGTGCCGGTGACGGCGGTCGTGGCCGGGTCATAGATCACGCCGGCCGGCGCGCTCAGCGATCCGCTGATGTAGGTGGTGTGGGTCGGCGCCGGATCGTACAAGGCCGCCTGGCGGTTGTTGGGGTACGCCAGGCGCACCGTATACGTTATCGCGGCGCCATAGCTCACGATCTGCCCGGTGGGGATGGCGCTCGCCTTGCGGATGTGTCCCCCCACAAAATTCTGGTCGCGGGCGCTCGGCGGGATGGCGACGGTGCGGGTCTCCGGTGTGAAAAAGTAGCCGTTCCGTTGCGGCGTGAGCAGATAGACGCCAGGCTCGAGGTCGGTGATAGTGTATACGCCGCGGGTATTGGTGGCGCCCAGGTAGCCCCCACCGGCGGAGACCTGCACGCCCAGGATGGGCGTGCCTTCCGAGTCTACTACCGTCCCGGTGATGATGTAACTGGGCTTGACGTTCAACTTGGCCACGAAAGCGTCGTCACACGGGTAGCCGCCGCAAGCTCCGCCGCCAAAGGTGGTGTCATAAGCCCCGGCGGTGGTGGGAAAATCCAATGAACTGGTGTAGCCGGTGACGAACACGGTTTCCCCCTGACCCAGGGCGATCCCGCGCCCGTAGTCCATATCGTCGCCGCCCAGGAAAGTGCTGTAGACCAGATCGGCCGACCCATGTCCCTGGGGACGCAGCCGGGTCACAAAGAGGTCTGTGTAGTCGGCCAGGGCAGTCTGATAGGCGGCGGGCGTGGTGGGAAAATCATCCGAGTACGTGTCGCCAACCAGGTAGATGTCCCCGGCCGCGTCTACGGCGACGGCATGAGCGCCGTTGTCTATCCACCAGCCGCCTAAATAGGTGGAGTAGAGCAGGTCGGCCGCGCCGTTGCCTGCCGGATTCAGCTTGCTGACAAAGGCATCGCCATTGCCATTGTAGGTCGCGTCAAACGCCCCTGCCGTCGTGGGGAAATCCGCGCTCCACGTTTCGCCAGTGAGAACCACCTTCCCGGCCGCGTCCACGGCGATGCCGAGTCCTCGCTCGTTGATCGTGGCTGCGCCGCCCAAGTAGGTGGAGTAGAGCAGATCGGCCGCGCCGTTGCCCGCCGGGTTCAGCTTGAAGAAGACCACGTTCCTGATGACAGTGGAAGGCGTTCCGTTGAAGGTCGGGTCGTAGGCGCCGGGGGTGGTGGGGAACGCGCCCTCTGTGGAACCGATCACGTATGCGACGCCCGATCCATCCACGGCGATATCTTCCGGCCAGTCCTGCGCCTCCAGGCCCACGTAGGTGCAGTAGAGCAGGTCGTTCTGCCCCTGGCCGGCGGGGTTCAGCTTCATCACGAAAAAATCGCCGCTGAAAGCCAGGGAGCGATCGTAGGCCCCGGCGGTAGTGGGGAACCACTCCGACCCCGTGCGCCCGGCGACGTAGACCATGCCCGATCTGCTCACCGCGATCCCCTTCCCCTCGCTCGTCGGCCCCAGGTAGGTGGAGTAAGTCAGCGCGCCGGCATTGTCCAGTTTGGTGTAGAAGGCATTGGCCTCCGGGGGATCGCCCGGGACAGCATAGCCGGGGTCGTAGGTGGGATCGAAGGCGCCGGACGTGGTGGGAAAATTGTCGGTGCGGGTTTCGCCGGTCACGTGGGCTGCGTTGTCTCCATCCACCGCGATGTCCCATGCGCGCTCGTCGGGCGGCCCGCTAATGGCGCGCGTACCCCCCAGGAAGGTGCTGTAGATCGGGTCGCTGCCGCTGGCGTTCAATCGGGTGACGAACATCTCGTTCTCCCCGTCGAACGAGGGGTCGAACGCGCCGGGTGTGATGGGGAAGCCCGGCGAATAGGTGTTTCCCGTCACGTACACCTCGCCATCGCCGTTCACGGCCAGGCCATGGGCTTCGTCGTCGTTGTCCCCACCCAGGAAGGTGCTGTAGAGCAGATCGTCGGGACTGGCCTGGGCGGCGTGTTGCGTGTTGCGTGTTGCGTATTGAGTGGCAGGTGAAACAAAGGGAGAGGTCACGGTAAAGGTCTGCAAGGCTATAGACTGGATAGCAGGTTGGCCCATGAAGGGAACGTCGGATACGATCAAAGGCAGAGTCAGGTCGCCCGCGATGGTGGACAGGCGCAGGTCGGTCTCGGTCAAGGTTGCTCCCGCTGCGCCTTCCACCCGCAGGCGCAGACCCCCACCCCGGCCCTCCCCCGCGTCGGGGGAGGGAGAAAGGGAGGGGGTCAGCCGCCAGGTCCAGTCGTGCCCTTCTCCCGTGATCACCAAATCTACGCCAGCGGTGAGGCCCACGTAACGCACGCCGCTCCAGACAGGGACCCGGGTGCGCCAGCGCGAGGGGTCGTTCCCGCGGTAGTAGTTGAACACTGCCTCCCGCAGGCCGAAAGGCTGCAGGCGGGGCCGGGGGACTTGTCCTGAGCCTGTCGAAGGATTGGCGCCGAGGAAGGTCAGGCGAATGGCGGCGGACCGGCCCTGGCCCCCGTTGTCCACCACGACCCACAGCGCGTTTTCCGTCAGCCACAGCCGCCCCTGCTTTGCTCTGTAGACCAGGAACCGGGCATCCTCCGGGAACTGACCGACGTTTTCCACGAAGAACAGGGAGCTGTTTGGGGGAACAAACGCAGAAGGCGCAGCGCCCCTCGGAGCGGCCAGCGAGGCTGCGCCGGCGCTCGCGAGAAGACCGAACACGAGGGCGCAGCTCACCGCGGCCGACACCCAGCGCGAGAGATGCGAAGTATCCATGATGCGCCTCCTGCTGTCGCGCGACGTGCGACAGAAAGACATCGCCATGATCCATCGCCTGCCGGAAGTTACTGGTCGGTCGTGTACCTGCAGAGCGCCCGGCCAGAATGAAGGCAATCCGGGAAATTGCCCTACGGCATCAGGCCGTAATAGCCGCCTAAACGGATCGGTTGCCGGGCATTGTGGGCTTGTGGAAACCGCCTGGGGCGTTTTGCCGCAGGCATCAGGTACTTGGTCACTTTCTTCGCAGACTGATGGCGGACCCATTCTTGCTCGTAGCTCGTCACGTCTAGCCAAATCCCAAAGGCTTCGCTCTCATCAATGACCTCACCCGCATTCTTCATCAACCAGCGGGCATATTCTTCGGGCGTCAATTCGTACTTCTCGGCTCGCCGGCTGAACCATTCTTGCTCGTAGCTTGTCACGTCTAGCCAAATCCCAAAGGCTTCATCCTCATCAATGACCTCACCCGCGTTCCTGATCAACCAGCGGGCGTATTGTTCGGGCGTCAATTCATATTTGTCGGGATCCCCCACATTCCGTCTAGTCCACTCGTTGGTGTACACGTTTAACTTCTCACTGATCCACGCCTGTTCCTTCTCATCTATGACTTCGCCCGCTTTTCGCACCAACAGGCGACCGAATTGTTCCGGTGTCAATTCAAACCTGGTTGGATCGCCCACATTTTGGATGACCCATTCGTTGGCATATCGGTTGATGTCTTCGGTAATCCTGCTGGCCTCTTCACTGCTGATGAACTCCCCGGCTTGCGCCATCCTCCAGCGGGCGTATTCGGCCGGCGTGGGGCCCCGGCCCGTCATGTCCACGTAGGCGGCTGGATTCTGGTACGCATATTGGTAGGGGTTGATGGCCTGAGCGTTGCCCACCTGGGGCCAGAGGGGTTCTCGGGAGATGAAGCGGCCCGTCAGGGCGTCGTAGTAGCGGGCGCGCATGTGATAGAACACGCCGGAATCCCCCTCCTGCCGCACACCCCACTCGCCGACGTAGGTGAACGGCTGGGGGTTGCCGCCCTGGTGGTGGAGCAAGCGGCCAAAGGGATCGTAGGCGTAGACGTCGGTCGGGTTCCCGACCTGGTTGGTCAACGCCAGCGTAGAGCCGGTGCGGTCAAAGTGATAGAAGTAAACCCGATTGCCATCCTGGGCGTCAATCATGTACAACAGGGCGCCGCCCGGCGTCCAAACGTAGAAACGCCGGTACTGTCCGGAATTCGCATCTTGCTCGGCGACGATGGGCGTCAACCGCAGGGCACGGTTGTAGAGGTAGCGGGTCGTCTGACCGCCAGCCATGCGGGTCAGCAAATCGCCCAGGCCGTTGTAGGACAAGATGACATCTTGTCCTACCCCCACCAGCCGCGAGGCGCCATCCCAGGTATAGGCCTGTCCCGAGCCTGGTCGAAGGGTGTGCTGTGGATCGGCAGTCAGGCGGCCCTGCGCGTCGTACGCGAAGCCCGGGCTGCTGATCTGGGAGGCGGCGTCGTAGGTATACCTGACGATGTCTGTCACGAGGTAGTCGGCCAGATCGAGCGGCGTGCTCATCACCGCCTGGATCACTTCCCCGGCGGCGTCGTGGGTGTATTGCAGGTCAATCAGCGCGCCCTCCTGGATGCGAGTCAGTCGGGAGGCGGCGTCCCAGGCGAAGGTCGCATGCACGCCATTGCTGCGCTGCGCGCCGATCAGCCGCCCATCGTCATCGTAAGTGAACTGCACGTTGACGCCGGTCAGGTCGTCGGAGACGCGAGTGAGCAGGTCGCGCGAGTTGTATTGGTAGGTAACAGTGAAAAGGCCAGCGGCGTAGGTAATGGATGCCAACCGCCCGCCGGCGTCGTAGGCCGCGTGATTCGTGATGCGTGATCCGTGATCCGTGGTGGCGATCACCTGGCCCTCCTCGTCGTAGGTGAGGGTGATCTCATTCGTGGCTACGAGCCGGCTCGACTCATCGTAGACAAAGGAGAGGTCGGGGCCGGCGGAGTATTGCTGCCGGGTGAGGTTGCCCGCCCTGTCGTAGGTCAGGGTCTGGATATCGCCGGTGGGGTAAGCAACCTGGGTCAGGAAACCGCGCTGGTTGTAGGTATACGCCCACTGATGGCCCAGCGGATCGGTGCGGCTTTGCAGCCGGCCCATCAGGGAGTAGGCGAACGACCATTCCTGGCCTCGCGGATCGCGCGCTTTGGACAGCAGCCCCAGACTGTTGTAGCTGTAGGCGGTCGTCTCGCCGCCGGGGAGCGTGACGCCGGTGGTCCGACCGAGGGCGTCATAGGTGTAGCGGGTCGTCCGCCCGCCGGGATCGGCGCTGGCCGTGATCCGGCCCAGCGCGTCCCGCGTGAGGTTGGTCTGGTGTCCCAGGGGGTCGGTCGTGGTGAGCAATCGCCCCTGGGAATCGTACTGGAAGGTCACGGTATGGCCCAGGGGGGTGATCGCGGCGGTATGCAGCCCTTCTGCGTTGTACTCGTTGCGCAGCGTGTGGCCGGCCGGGTCTATGACCTGGGTCAGCCAGCCGTGCGAATCATAGCGGTATTGGGTCGTGTGGCCATTGGGGTCGGTGACGGAGGCCAGGCGGTTCATCGTGTCGTAGGTATACAGGGTGGTCTGGCCCCGGCGGTTTGTTTCTTGTGTGACCTGATCCATCAGGTTGCAGACGTAGGTGGTCTCTTGGCCGAGCGGATCGGTGGTCTTGACCAGGTTGCCGTTGGCGTCGTACTCGTAGGTTGTGGTCTGCCCGCGCTCGTCGGTCAACGACGTGACCCGGTTGGTCCGGTCGTAGGTGGTCTGGATGAAGCTGCCGCCGGGATAGGTGACCCGGTTTCGGCGCAGATAACCATCGTAGCCATAGGTGGTGACGCCCGTATCCGAGTCGGCGCTGGAGGCCAGGGCGCCGTTGGCATGATAGGTGTAGGTGGTCTGGCCGCCGGCCGGGCCTGCCCTGAGCGCAGTCGAAGGGTTGGCGACGATGGTCTGTTGTCCACGGGCGTTGTGCTGGTATTGCCAGGTCTGGCCGGCCAGGTCGGTGTGGCTGGACAGGTTGCCGCGAGAATCGTAAGCCAGGGTCTCGTAACTCCCATCCGCGTAGTCTACACGCGACAGGTTGTAGGTGGTCAGGGCCACGCTCGCGCCATCGAGCGGGTTGGCGCAGGTGTAGGTGAGCGCGGCGTAGGTGTTGGTGAACGACTTGCCCGCGGGATTGGTCATCGCGGCGATCTGGCCGCTGGCGGGATCGTAGGTGTACGTGACGGTATCCCCCAGCCGGTCGGTCAAGGTTCGCAGACGCCCCAGGCCATCGTAGGTCATCCGCGTGCGCTGGCCCAGGCCGTCCGCGTTGCCGATGGTCTGACCCTGCGCGTTGAAATAGTGCGCCATGCGCCCCCCATCGGCGTACATTTCGGCGTTACGAAAACCGCTGAAATAGAACGTGGTCGTGTGACCCAGGGCGTCGGTCTGGGTCTGCACTCTGCCCAGATCGTCGTAGACGTTGGTGACAACCGTGTTGCCGCGCGGCCGCGTGACCGATACCAGCCGGTGGGCCGAGTCATACGCGTAGGTGTAGGCGTGGCCCTCCGCGTCGCGGAAAGTGGTCAGCTCGTTGCCGGTGTATTCGAAAGCCACAGCACGCCCGGCCGGGTCGGCGACGGCGGTCAGGAGGTCGCCGGTATAGGTGAACGCCAGGCTTTGGCCCAGGGTGGGGCTGGCGACGGACAGAAGCCGGCCGGCGCCGTCGTAGGTGTAGGTCAACGTGTTGCCGTTGGCATCCGCCCAGACGCGGCCGCGACCCTGCGCATCGAAGATCATGCAGGTATTATCCGGCCCCTGGGCGTAGTGGTAATCGCCGTTGTGCCGCAATCGCCAATGGATGCCGGGCGGCGGGTTGTGGGAGCCGTCGGCTAGACGAATGTACTCGACCGTCGTGGTTCCGAAATGCGCCGTGACCGCGTTGTCAATCAGTTGATCCATCGCCCATTTGGCGGCCAGATCGGCGGTCATCCAGCCCTGGATATTCCTTTCGTGTTCCAGCACATCCAGGATCACCTGGGCAAAGAGGATCAGGGCGGCGGCGTCAGTGGGCTGGCGCTGGCCCAACCCCGCCCGGTAATCGTGGTGGAAAGCCAGCGCGGTTTGCTGGTTGTAGCTCCAGCCGTACCCCAGCGGCCCCCGGTCATAACTGCTCCCGCTGCTGTACGATCGGCCAAAAGCCAGGTCCAGCAGCCCGTCCGGCCCCGCCGTCAGATCCAGCGATTCCACGTGCAACGCCCCGCTGAACATATCCACCGGGTCCCCGCTCTTGGGTTTCTCGGTCTCTATCTTGTCGAACGCCTCCCCCAGGAGTGCTTTGAGCAGGTCGAGGATGGACCCGATCAGGATATCCAAAGCCCGAGAAACCCAACCGCCCGCATAGGCGCCCTCGACCCACATGCCCATCGCGCCGCCCTTGTAGCCGATGTACCCGCTGCCGTACCACTGGTTCAGGTTGATGTCGCCATATTCCGGCAGCACAAAGGTATAACCGGCAGAGATGTAACCCTCGATGAAGGCCAGATCGTAATAATGCTTCAAGTGGGGCTTCACGACGTTCCAGTTGCCGGCGTCGGCCAGGAAGGTCATGTTGCCCGCCTGGTTGTTGAGCTGGAGGATCTTAATGCTGGAGACGGCCTCCCGGTCGCTGCCCTGCATCTGCTCCAACGCGCCGTGCTCCAGCGCGCTGCCCATCATCGAGTAAGCCCGGTGGGCGGTGATGGCCGACGCGCCGCCGGAGGGCGCGAACGACGTGACGCTCAGGGGCAGATTGATGTAATACCCCGCTTCCTGGCCCAGCCACCCCACCAAGTGGTGCGGGATGAAGACCCCCCGGCCGATCTGGCCCAACAGGCGAGCGAACAGATGATCCTCGTAGCAGTAGGTCAGCCCGATCAGCCACAGACCCTCGCCCCGCACCGCCTCGGAGGTCTCGGCCAGCCCATCGTGGACGTAGCGGGTGAGCAGGCGATCCCGGCTGGCGACCAGATCGGCGGAGGCGGCGCCGAAATCGTGGAGGATGACGTAGTCCGCGCCGCTCACCAATTGTTGGGTCCCCGACTGGTCGGCATACGCGCCGCCGTTGGCCGCGTAGGGATGGTTCACGGTCAGGGTCACGTCATACGGCGACCCCGGCGTGGTCGCCGTCCCCGCGGCCACCGTCGTCCCATCCACCCGCAGGACCGGCTTGTAGTGGTCGGCCGCATCGTAAAAGACGGACGCGCGCCGGCCGGCGATCTGGAACGTGTTGAAGGTGTGATCAATCCCCCGGTGCTGCACCCGCAGCGTGTGACGATACGCGCCGGGGATCGTGATGTAGGGCGTCTCGCCCGTCACGGCCAGGGCATAGGGCAGCGTCGTGGGATAGACCGTCAACTCGGCGGCCACGATCTCCCGGCCGCCGATGACCTGAGCCAGGGTCGCGTCGGGCCGGTGGGCCTGGATGGTGTTTACCAGGTTCATGCTGTAGGTCGTCAGGTCCGCCCGAACATTGGCCTCGTTCATGTACTGCACCAGGTCGGAAGCTACGATGGCGTCCTGCCGGGCGCGGGCCATGAAAGCGCTGCGCTGGTAGCCGCTGGCCGCCGCCAGGTCTATGCCGGCGGTTGTGGTGTATTCCTTCATGGCCGGGTCAAAGACGTAGGTTGGACCGCCGATGGTCGCCTGCGCCCAGACGCGGGTGATGCGGTAGCCGCCGGAGACGGCCGTGATCGGTACGCCGCCGTAGGCGAAGGTGGCCTGCACCGCCACGTTCCCCACGCCGAGCCAGTTCGCCAGGCGCGCCGTGCTGTAGGTGACGTCCCCGACTACGTAGCTGGCCGTGTACCCCGCGGCGCGCATCAAGGCGATGAACAGCGCGGTTTGGTCCCAGTCGTTCCCGCGGCCGGCCAGCAGCGCGGCTGTCGCCCCGTTCACCGAGCCAAAAGTAGGGACGTATTCAATGTGGTTGTGGACGTAATCAAAGATGAGCTTGGGGTTGTATTCCAGGGCGCGGGCCAGCGCCTGGATCTCGATAGTGGCCTCGGTCTCGGAGATCGGGAGGGCGGCCGGAGCGCGGGAGGCCGACGGAGGTCGGTCGGCGAGCATACGCCGGGCCTCGGCGGGTGACACCGGGTCGGCCACACCCAGATGCCAACCAGGGCCGCGAGGTTCCGGCGGCGCCTGCCCTTGCGCAGGGGCGGGCGCCGGGCCGGCAGCCCCCACAAATATGATGATGACCAGGATCAGGGCGAGGATGACTTGTTTGCTCATTTTCTATCCCCCTTCACGATACTTCAAGCAAACAAAACGCCTCCTTGAGGTTCGGTGTCTGCTCTCAATTGTGCCCGAAAAGCCGCTCCGTGTCCAGTTTGGCTTTTCGATCGTAAGCGAAGGGTCAAGCAGTTGTCGGAAAGGGCCACCGGCGGTATAATCTGCCCGCTATGGTTGACACCACCTTTTCGCCGATCGAGGCTGCCTGGGACGCCTATGTCGCCGGCCATCCCCACGGCCACATCCTCCAGACCTGCCGCTGGGCCAGGCTCAAGTCGGCGTTTGGCTGGGGGGCGCTGCTTGTGCCTTTCCGCGCCGGGCCGGCCCTCAAAGAGCCGCTGCTGGGCGGGGGCAGCCTGCTCCTGCGCCGGCTGCCGTGGGGCGGCACGCTGGCCTATGCGCCGCGGGGGCCGGTGGTGGATTGGACGAACCCCGAATACGTCAGCGCGCTCCTCATCGTGCTGCGCGAAACCTGCCTGAAACGCCGCATCGGGATCCTCAAGATCGAGCCGGAGTTGCCCGACACGCCGGAGGTCGCCGCGCTGCTGACCGCGGCCGGCTTCCGGCGCAGCCCCCAACGCATCCAGCCGCTCAGCACCATCCATGTAGACCTGACCGGCGGCGACGATGCGATCTTGGGGCGCATGAAGCAGAAATGGCGCTACAACATCCGCCTGGCCGAGCGCAAGGGCGTGACCGTCCGGGCGTGCGCGGCCGCCGACGGCTTAAGCCGTCTGCCCGCGATCCAGGCCTTGATGGACACCACCGGCGCGCGCGACCGCTTCGGCGTGCATAACCTGGCCTACTACACCGCGGCCACCGAGCTCTTCGGGCCGCCGGGTCTATTGACCTGGTTCATCGCCGAGCACGCGGGGCGGCTGTTGGCCGCCATCGCGGTCTTCGCCCTCGGCCGGCTGGCCTGGTACATGTGGGGCGCATCCGGCGATGCGGATCGCAACCTGATGCCGAACCATGCGCTGCAATGGGCCGCCATGCGCTGGGCTGCGGCGCGCGGCTGCACAACCTACGACCTGTGGGGCGTCCCGGACGAAGTCGGCGCAGACCCGGCGACCTACGCCGAACCCGAAAGTTGGGGGGAAGGCGGGTTGTGGGGCGTCTATCGGTTCAAGCAGGGCTTCGGCGGCCAAGTTGTGCGCTACACGGGCGCATGGGACATGCCGCTATCGCGGATCGAGTATGCGCTTTATCGGTTGGCGCTGCGGGTACGCAATAGTATGACGGGGTGATAAGGTGACTGGATGAGCGTTCACCATGTCACCATGTTATCTTGTCATTGAGGGCATGGTGTCTGACTTGCATGAAGTGACCGACGCAACGACTTGGGACACGGCGTTGTTGAGCCTCCCCCAGCCGCACATCCTCCAGAGCTGGGCCTGGGCCGCGCTCAAGGCGCAGACCGGCTGGCGGGCGAAACATCTCTTGTGGCGCGCGCCCGCGGGCGCGCCGATCGCCGCGGCCGCGATCCTGACGCGGCGCCTCGCCCGCGGCGTGCCCGGCGCCGTCGCCTATGTCCCCAAAGGCCCGCTCCTGGATTGGTCGGATGCGGCGCTCGTCGAGGCCGTGCTGCGCCAGATCGAGGCCGAGACGCGCCGGCAGCGGGCGATCTTCATCAAGATAGACCCCGACGTGCGCGCCGACACAGACACGGGCCGGCAGGTGAGCGCGACATTGGCGCGCCGCGGCTGGCGCCCCTCCGTCGAGCAGATCCAATACCGCAACACCGTTGTGAGCGATCTCACCCTCGACGAAGAGGCGCTGCTGGCTGCCATGAAGCCCAAGTGGCGCTACAACATCCGCCTGGCCGAGCGGCGGGGCGTGATCGTGCGGGGGGGCACGGCGGCCGACGGCTTAAGCCATCTGTCGGCGTTCTATGCGATGTACGCCGAGACGGGCCGTCGCGACGGCTTCCTGGTGCGTCCCTATGCGTACTACCGGGCGATCTGGGAGCGTTTCCTGGCGGATGACCTGGGTCATTTGCTCCTGGCCGAGGTCGCGGGCCAACCGGTCGCCGGGATCTTCCTCTTCCATTTCGGCCAGACCGCGTGGTATTTCTATGGCGCATCCACCGACCAGAGCCGCGAGCTGATGCCCAACCACGCGCTGCAATGGGCCGCCATGCGCTGGGCCAAGTCCGTGGGCTGCACGCGCTACGATTGGTGGGGCGCGCCGGACGTGTTGGCGGAAAGCGACCCGATGTGGGGGGTCTATCGCTTCAAGCAGGGGTTCGGCGGCGAGTTCACGCGGGGGATCGGCGCGTGGGATTACCCGGTCAGCCGCGCCGCATACTGGGCGTATACGGCGGCGATGCCGAAAGTGCTGAAAATTATGCGCGGACGACACCGCCCGTTTTGAAATCGGGCCATTTCTTCGTGGAGGATCGAAAGCATGATGCGTGCAGTCCAATGTGTCGCGGCCGGCGAGCCGCGTTTCGTCGCCGCGCCGAAGCCCACGCTGAAGCCGGGGTACGCCCTGGTGCAGACGCGGCTGGTCTCACTCTGTGGCAGCGATGTCCACATGGTCTATTACGAGCCGCCGGAGCGTTACCCCTTCCCGCGGGGCACGTCGGGGCATGAGATGATCGGAGTGGTGGAGGCGGTGGACGCGCCGGGCTACGGCTTGAAGCCGGGCGATGTCGCACTGACGATGGCGCCCTATCACACGGCGATGGCCGAGTATTTCCTGGCCCCGGTCGAGCACGTGTTGGTTTTGCCGCCCGGCAAGCCGCACGAGCATCTGCTGATGGCCCAGCAACTCGGCACGGTGATCTTCGCCAGCCAGCGGCTGCCGGGCCTCATCAACAAGGATGTCGCGATCATCGGCCTGGGGTCGGCCGGGCTCTTCTTCGCGGCGATGTGCCGCCGGCTGGGCGCGGCGCGGATCATCGCGCTGGATATCGTGGCGCATCGGGCGGCCGTCGCGCCGCAGTTCGGCGCCACCCACGCGTTCTGCAACGCGACCGATGACGCCGTCCAGGTCGTGGCCAAGATCACCGGCGGGCAAATGACCGATGTGGTGATCGAGGCGGCGGGCGAGGCGGATGCGATCAACCTGGCCCCGGCTCTGGTGAAGACCGGCGGGCACATCCTCTTCTTCGGCATTCCGCGCGCCTACGGCTTCGCGTTCGACTACGAGATGTTCTTCCGCAAGTATTGCACCACGACCTCCATCGCGGGCGCGGGGTTCGAGCCGGGGCTGAAATCCACCCGCGCGGCCCTGGAGCTGGTGGCGAGCGGCGCGATTGACGTGTCGCCGCTCCTGACGCATCGGCTGCCGTTCGACCGCGTGCCGGAAGGCTATCAGTTGGCGCGCGACCGGAACGATGGCGCGATCAAGATTGTGATCGAGATGCCGGGGTGGCGCTAACGCTCGACCGGAAGGGCCAGGTTGGGTTCCACGTCGAAATCGAGCGCGGTCGGGCCGTCGCGCAGCAGGCGATAGTAGCCGGCCGCGCCGATCATCGCGGCGTTGTCGGTGCAGAGGAAGAAGGGCGGGATCGAGGCGGGCACGGGCAGGCGCTCCCTCACCGCGGCGCGCAACGCCTGGTTGGCCGCCACCCCGCCGCACACGCAGACGCGGGCCACGCCGAACTCGGCCGCAGCGTCGGCGGTCTTGCCGACGAGCACATCCACGACCGCCGCCTGGAAGCTGGCCGCCAGATCGGCCACCGGCAGCGGCCCCGCGCCCAACTCGCGCACCTGGCGCAACACGGCGGTCTTCAGGCCGCTGAAGCTGAAATCGAAACGATGCCCCTCGCCAGCGATGAGCGCGCGAGGGAAGGCAAAGGCCGTCGGGTCGCCCCCTTCCGCCGCCTTCTGGATCGCCGGGCCGCCCGGATAGCCCAGCCCCAGAAGCCGGGCCACCTTGTCGAACGCCTCGCCGGCCGCGTCATCGAGCGTGGCGCCCAGCCGGCGATATCCCCCGTGGCCGGCCATCAAGATGATTTCGGTGTGCCCGCCGGAGACGATCAACACCAGGAGCGGGAACGCGCGGCCCGCGGCATCTAGCTCGGGGAGACTCGGACGCGTGATGGCGGTGCCGGCGAGCTTGCCCCCTTCGTCGAGCCAGTTGGAATAGAGATGGCCTTCCAGATGGTTGACCGCCACGATCGGCAGCCCGCGCACCCAGGCTGCGGCCTTGGCCGCGTTCACGCCGACCAGCAGCGAGCCGGCCAGCCCCGGCCCGCGCGTCACCGCCAGCGCGGCCAGATCGGCCCAGCCGATGCCCGCGTCTGCAAGCGCGCGCGCGATCACCGGCGCGATGTCGAACACGTGCTGCCGCGACGCGATCTCCGGGAAGACGCCGCCATAGGGCCGGTGCAGCTCGATCTGCGAGGCGACGATGTTCGACCGGATGCGATGGCCGTCCTCGATGACCGCCGCGGCGGTCTCGTCGCACGAGGTCTCGATAGCCAAAATTAATGTCATAACGCGCTCTGCCAACCTCCGATCTTCATCGCGATGTCACGCCGCCCATTCGCTGATGCGCTCACTCCTCCACCCAATGCATAGCCCGCTCTACGGCCCGCTTCCAGCCGCGGTAGAGCTTCGCGCGCGACGCGGCTTCCATCGCCGGTTGCCAGGTGCGATCTACCTGCCAGTTGCGGCGTAGATCGTCCAGCCCACGCCAGTAGCCGACCGCCAGGCCCGCCGCATAGGCCGCGCCGAGCGCGGTGGTTTCGGCCACCACCGGACGCACCACCGGCACGCCCAGGATATCCGCCTGGAACTGCATCAAGGTATGATTGTAGACCATGCCGCCATCGGCCTTCAGGCTAGTCAGCTTGACGCCGGAGTCCTGCTCCATCGCATCCAGCACTTCGCGGGTCTGATAGGCGGTGGCTTCCAGCGCGGCCCGGCAGATATGCCCCTTGTTGATGAAGCGCGTCAGGCCGACGATGACCCCACGGGCATCCGATTGCCAGTAGGGGGCGAACAGGCCGGAGAACGCCGGCACGAAGTAGATGCCGCCGCTGTCGGGCACGCTGCGGGCATAGTCTTCAACATGCCTGGAGAAATCGAAGAAGCCCAGGTTATCGCGCAACCATTGCACCAGTGCGCCGGTGATGGCGATGGAACCTTCCAACGCATAGACTGCCGGCGCGGCGCCCAACTTGTAGGCGACGGTGGTCAGCAGGCCGTGTCGGCTGGGGACGACCTGGCTGCCGGTGTTCAGCAGCATGAAGCAGCCCGTGCCGTAGGTGTTCTTTGCTTCGCCCACCCCAAAACAGGTCTGCCCCACCAACGCCGCCTGCTGATCCCCCAGGTCGCCGCACACCGGGACTTTGCCCAGGGCATAACCGTAGAACTCTCCATCGGAAGAAGGCCGGATGGCGGGCAACATGGCGCGGGGGATGCCCAGGGCGTCGAGGATGTCGTCATCCCAGTCGAGGGCGCGCAGGTTCATCAACAGGGTGCGGCTGGCGTTGGTCACGTCGGTGATGTGGGCGCCGCCGTCAGGCCCGCCGGTCAGGTTCCAGATGACCCACGTGTCCATGTTGCCGAAAACCGCTTCGCCGTGGGCCGCGGCCTGGCGCACGCCAGGGACATGATCGAGGATCCAACGGATTTTCGGGCCAGAGAAGTACGTGGCCAACGGCAGGCCGGTCTGGGGCCGGAAGCGATCTTGCCCGGCGGCGTGACGCGCCAGCTCTCCGCAAATTTTGTCTGTGCGTGTATCCTGCCAGACGATGGCGTTGTAGTAGGGCTTGCCGGTCTTCGGATTCCAGACCAGCGCGGTCTCGCGCTGATTGGTAACACCGACCGCCGCCAGGTCGGCCGGGGTGAGGCCGGCCTGCGCCAGCGCGGCATCCATCACCGCGCGCGTGCGCGCCCACACCTCCAGCGGATCATGCTCGACCCAGCCGGGCTGGGGATAGAGCTGTTGATGCTCAAGCTGATGCAGGCCGACCACCCCGCCGGCGTGATCGAAGATCATGAAGCGGGTGCTGGTCGTGCCCTGGTCAATCGCGGCGACGTATTTGGTCATATGTGCTCTGCTCCTTTGCGGTTCGCCAACCATCCGGGGGTAACAGGAAATAGATTCCATCAGATTATACGCGATCTTTGTGATATCCGAAATCCCGCACTTTGCTGCGGTGCGACAGCAGCCAGACAGAACGCCAAACCAGAGGCGATCGCGTCGTGGGGTGACGTCGCGTTCACAACTGGACATGCGGCTACTGTGGATTGGCGATCTTAGGGTATAATAGACCAACGCAAACAGGCTGCAAGCCGTAATTTGACCAGGAGTCACAGGCAATGACTGATATCAATATCGAGGTCGTCCGGTCCTTGTCGGAGCGGGTTATCGAGAATGTCGAGCGCGTCATCGTCGGGAAACGACGTGAGGTGCAGATGACGCTGATCGCGCTGCTGTGCGAGGGCCACTTGCTCATCGAGGATGTGCCCGGCGTCGGCAAGACGATGTTGGCGCGTTCGATCGCCAAGTCCATCGGCTGCTCATTTCGGCGCATCCAATTCACCCCGGATATGCTCCCCAGCGATGTGACGGGCGTATCCATGTTCAACCAGAAGACGCGGGAGTTCGAGTTCCGCCCCGGCCCGGTGATGGCGCAAATTGTCCTCTCCGACGAGATCAACCGCGCCACGCCCAAGACGCAATCCGCGCTGCTAGAAGCGATGGAAGAACGCCAGATCACCGTAGATGGCGTCACCTATCCGATGGAGCGGCCGTTCCTCGTGCTGGCGACGCAGAATCCCATCGAGTATGAGGGCACCTTCCCACTGCCCGAAGCGCAGATTGACCGCTTCATGATGCGGGTCAGCCTGGGCTATCCGGCGGCGGCGGACGAAATGCGCATTTTGGAGCTTCAGCGGGAGCATCACCCGCTGGAGGATATCGGGCAGGTCGTGACCGCCGCGGAGTTGGTGACAGCCCAGGCGGCCATCAAGCAGGTGTACGTGGATGACCTTATCAAGGAGTACATTGTGGATCTGGCGAACGCCAGCCGCCGGCATCCCGATGTCTACCTGGGCGCCAGCCCGCGCGGCAGCCTGGCGCTCTTCAAGGCAGCGCGGGCGTACGCGGCGTTGGCAGGCCGCACGTATGTCATCCCGGATGATGTGAAGATGCTACTGATCTCCACCTTTGCCCACCGCCTGATCATCAGCCCTTCGGCGCGTCTGAAAAATGTGGAGGCGCGCGCCATCGTCGAGCAGATTTCGGCATCCGTCCCCGTGCCGGGCATGCGGGCCAAGGTCACGCGCTGAGCGAGGTAGACTAACGTGCGACGCGCTTGGGGAATCGCAGTCCTGTGGGTTTTGACGCTGTTGTTCGCCCTGAACACCGGCCGCGAGTGGGCCTACAATCTCCTCTATTTCATCACCGGCGTCATCGCGGTGACCCTCTGGTGGGCCTGGGCCAACCTGCGCGGGCTGACCCTCCGGCGCGGCTCGCGCATCCAGCGTTCGCAGGTCGGCAAGTATTTCGAGGAATCGCTGGAGCTGGCGAACCGGTCGCGCTGGCCCAAGCTGTGGGTCGAGGTGGATGACGACTCGGACCTGCCCGGCCATCAGGTCAGTCGGGTCGTGAACTCGCTGGCGGGCCGCGCCGCGTCGCGCTGGCAGGTGCGCACGATGTGCCAGCAACGCGGCCGTTTTACGATGGGCCCCGTTGTGCTCACCAGCGGCGACCCCCTGGGCATCTTCCGCTTCACGCGGCCGCTGGCCGAAGTGACCTCGCTGGTGGTCGCGCCGGCCACGATCCCCATCCCCGGCTTTGTGCCGCCCACCGGTTACCTGCCCGGCGGCGAAGCGATGCACCGTCGCACGCCGTACATCACGGCCAGCGTTTCGGGCGTCCGCGATTATGACCCCGGCGACAGCTTCAACCGCATCCACTGGCCCTCGACCGCGCGCACCGGCCGGCTGATCTCCAAAGAGTTCGAGCTGGATCCCGAGGCCGATCTATGGATCTTCCTCGATATGGATCAAAACGTGCAGGCCGAGACGCCGTGGACGCCCAAGCCGCCCGAACCGCTGGCGTGGGCGGCGCGGCGGGGCGACCCGCGCCTCGAACTGCCGCCCAGCACGGTCGAATACGGCGTCACGATCGCGGCGTCATTGGCGCAGCACTTCTTGCAGATGGATCGTGAAGTGGGGTTTCTCAGCTATCCGCAGCGCCGCGAGTTCATCCAGCCCGATCGGGGCGAGCGCCAGCTCACGCGCCTGCTGGAGGTGCTGGCCGTGATGCAGGCGCAAGGCGCCGTCCCTCTGGCCCAGGTGCTTGCCACCGACGGCGCCCACCTGGCGCGTCACACGACGTTGATCATCGTCACTCCCTCGACCGACACGAAATGGGTGACGGCGTTGCGCGGATTGCGGGCGCGCGGCGTGCAGGGGGTGGGCGTGTTCATTGCGGCCAGCACCTTTGGGCCGGCCCCGGACTATCGCGGTACCATCGCCAATCTCCAGGCCAGCGGCCTGCCGGCCTACCTGGTGAAGTGCGGCGACGATTTGCAAGCCGCGCTCAGCCACTCCATCAGTGGGGCGGGCAGGCGCACGGGGGGGATCTGAGGAGTCATCCGATGCAACACGCGCCAGCAGCCAACCGAAGATGGCCGATCCTGCTCCTGATCGCCAGCGCGCTCCTGTTTGTCGGCGGCAATCTGTGGGCCGCCCGCGACCGTGTGGCCGCGCAAGCGCCTTTCGCGCCACACCTGGGGGCGCGGCCGACCCCGGATTGGTCGGCGCCGCACGTCCCCGGCCAACTGCTGGTGAAGCTGGCCGACTTCTCACCGGCGCGGGCCGCGCAGTTCAGCGCGGCGTCTGGCCTGACGGTGCGGCGGGCCATCCCCCAGCTTGACCTGGTGGTCGTCGAGACGGCTCACAGTGCGGCCGATCGCACGCAGGCCGAATCCGGCGCCGCGCTGGCGGCCATGGCGACCGCGCTGGCGGCGGCCCCCGGCGTGGAGTGGGCCGAGCCGAACTACACCATCGCGCTCGATCTGATCCCGAACGATCCACAGTTTGCCATCCGCCAGACCATTTACTTGAGTGATTACCTCCAGATGCCTGCCGCGTGGGACTTCACGATGGGCCGGCCGGAAATCGTCGTCGCGATCCTGGACACAGGTGTAGACATCAATCACGAAGACCTGGCGACCGGTATCTGGACGAACCCGCTCGAAATTCCGAACAACGGCATTGATGATGATGGCAACGGCTTCGTGGATGATGTCCACGGCTGGAATTTTGCGCAGGGCAGCAACAGCGTGGCCGACGACCACGGCCACGGCACCCACGTGGCCGGCATCGCGGCGGCGCGTACCAACAATGTCAAAGGCATCGCAGGAATGGCCGGCGGCGCGACGATCATGCCCGTCAAGGTCTTTCCGCCGCCGCCGAACGCCATCGGCACCTACGAAGACCTGATTATGGGGATCATCTATGCGGCCGACAACGGCGCGCGCGTGATCAACATGAGCCTGGGCGCCACCTCCTACAGCCGCGGGGAGGAAGCCGCGGTGGATTATGCCTGGGCGCATGGCGCGGTGGTGGTGGCCGCGGCCGGCAACCAGGGCAGCAATGTGTATCACTATCCGGCCGCGCATCCCAACGTGCTGGCGGTGGCCGCCACCGATGCTTCGGATCAACGGGTCCCTTTCTCGAACTGGGGGGATTTCGTTGATGTTGCAGCGCCGGGGTACTCTGTATACTCCACCTATCGGAACAACAGTTATGGCTCTATGAGCGGCACCAGCATGGCGTCGCCGCACGTGGCCGGGCTTGCCGCGCTCATCCTCTCGTTGAACCCACAACTGACCAATGCTCAGGTGCGCGAGTTGATCGAGCAGAACACCGACGACCGGGGGGCGGCCGGCTGGGATCCCTATTTCGGCCACGGCCGGATCAACGGCCGTAAGGCGTTGGCGGCCGTGCAGCCGCCTCCGCAGCCCAGCCCTAGCCCAACGCCGCATCCGCCGCTGGCAGAATGGCCGGCGGGGTGCCAGGATCTGATCGGGGATGGGGACTTCGAGGCCGGGCTGGGGAGTTGGCAGGCAGATGGGGCCTGGGGGGTTGACACGACACGCGTCTACTCCGGCGTCCGCGCTGCGCACTTCGCAGGCGGCCCCAACGCGTCCGGCGTGCTGACGCGCAGCCTCACCTTGACCCAGGTCACACAACTTGCCGCTAACCCCGCTCTGATGGAAGCCGCCCTCTGGTTTGCGTATCGGATCGAGAATGCTGATGGCGGGCTAGGCAACACACCCCAGATGCCGTTCGACGACTGGCTGCTGGCCGAGTTTCGTACGGCCGACGGTAAGCTCATCAGCTCGCTGCTGCGCACGGGCAACTCGGCCGACACAGCCAGCGATGGACTGCCGTGGGATCGCTATCTCTATCGCCTGCAGCCCGCCGACCTGGCGCCGCTGAACGCGTTCGGGACGGTCAACCTGGTGTTCACCGCCGGCAATGACGCCGATAACCTGCCCACCAGCTTTTGGATTGACGCCGTGCGGTTCTGCGCGACCGGCCCACGGCTGCGGTATTTCTTCCCTCTGATGCTGGCCGCCCCGCCGGCGCAGTGACCATCATCGCTCACGGAGAGCCTGCACACCTGTGGTTCGCACGCCGCGCGCAGGGCGGGTGTCAGCCAGCGTTCGTAGTAGATTTCGGGTTGTGAATGAAAGCTCATACGTCACGATGTAATCTGCATCTCCAAGCAATGCACACGCCACGATAATGTCATCGTCAGAATCACCCTCAACAATGTGTTCTACCGATGCTGTTGGAACATGGACCCAGTCGGCTTCACCTCTAGGCACGCCCTTGAGAGCCAATGCCCGACGTTTCGCCTCCATCGCGCGGGGGCTGCGCCCGCCGACTGGGGGCGAGATGGCGCAGGTAAACTGGCGCTGCTTCCGCGACACAACGCAAGTGCAATGGACGCGGCCGCTCGAAATCGAGCAACAATGCGTCACAGCAGCCGATCCCCCTCCACCGACACCGAATCGGCCCGGTAGTGGCAGCCGCGGCTCTGGCGGTTGTGCCGCGCGGCCTGGGCGACGATCAACGCGACTTCGATCGCGTTGCGCAGGCCGATCAGCCCATCGCTCAGCCGGGTCGTGCGGTAGAAGGTCTCGATCTCGTTCCATAGATGGCGCAGCTCACGGATGGCACGCGAAAGGCGGTCGGCACTGCGCACCAGGCCGACGTAGTGCCACATGATGTTCTGGATCGTCTGCATGTCCCCCTGGATGAGCGCCGGGTCGGCCTCGGCGACCAGGCCGCTCTCATCCCAGGGCGGCATGTCGTCGCGGCCGGGGATCACCGGCGCCGGGTTTTGGTTCAGCCGCCGCTCGATGTCTTGACCGGCGCGGTTGCCCCACACCAGCCCCTCGAGCAACGAAGTGGATGCCAGCCGGTTGGCGCCGTGCAGCCCGGTGCAGCTCACCTCGCCCACGGCGTAGAGGTTCTCGATGCTGGTCCGGCCCCATTCGTCCACCCACACCCCGCCGCATGAGTAGTGCGCGGCCGGCACCACGGGGATCGGCTCCTTCGTTATGTCAATGCCGGTCTCCAGGCATTTTGCGTGGATGTTCGGAAAACGCCTGGTAATAGCATCGGCCGGCATGTGTGACGCGATGTCGAGCAGCACATGCGAATAACCGTGCATCTCCATCTCGTGGTGGATGGCGCGCGCCACCACGTCGCGCGGAGCCAAGTCTTTCCAGTCGGGCGAGTATTTCGCCATGAATGCCCGGCCTTCCGGCGTGAGCAATACCCCGCCTTCACCCCGCACCGCCTCGCTGATCAGGAACCCCTCGGCGCCAGGGACCGCCAGCGCGGTGGGATGAAACTGGATGTACTCGGCGTTGGCGATGCGCGCGCCGGCGCGGTGGGCCAGCGCCAGGCCATCCCCGCGCGCGCCGGGCGGATTGGTCGTGTTGCGGTAGATGCGCCCCAGGCCGCCGGTCGCCAGCACGGTCGCGGCCGCCACGTAGCGATGGACGGTGTGCTCCTCCCGATCGAAAACGTAGGCGCCATGGCAGGCGACGGGGCGGTAGGCGTCGAGCGGATCGCGGGAGTGGTGCGGGAAGGTGATCAGGTCTACCGCGGTCGTGTGCGGCAGGAGGGAGACGTTGGGGCAGCGGCGCAGCGCGGCGATCAGCCCCTGGATGATGGCCGCGCCGGTGCCGTCGCCGACGTGCAAGATGCGCCGCCGCGAGTGCGCGGCCTCCTGGCCCCACGCCAGGTCGCCGTCCGGCGTCCGGTCGAAGAGGACGTTGGCCATCTCGATCAGAACCTCGCGCACCGCAGATGGCCCTTCTTCGGCCAGGATGGCCGCGGCCCGGGGCGAGCTGGCCCCCGCGCCGGCCGCCAGGATATCGGCCACGCACAGCTCGATGCTGTCGCCCGGCCCGCGAGAGACGATGCCGCCCTGGGCATAGCGCGTGTTCGACTCGATCGGGTCGTGCGCCCGTGTCAGCACGATGATGCGCCGCCGCGGGTCACGCGCCAGCCGCAGCGCGGCCGTCGCGCCCGCGATCCCGCAGCCGATGATGAGGACTTCGGTTTGGATCATTTCCATTATCCAATCGCAATCATCCGCTCAACCGCCCGCGCCGCGCGCACCCGGATTTCCTCCGGCACTTCGATCACGTAACGGTTGAGTTGGAGCGCCTTGAGCGTGTCTTCGAGCGTGATCTCGTTCATGTGCGGGCAGCGGACGGTGCACAGCCGCAGCATCTCTTTGTCGGGGTTGGCCGCGGCGATGTTGTCGCCCATCGCGCACTCGGTGAGCAACAGGTAGCGCGGCGCGTTCGTCCGCTCGACGTAGCGGATCATCGCGCTGGTGCTGCCCGCGAAGTCCGCGGCCTGCGTCACCTCTGGGCTGCATTCCGGGTGCGCCAGGATGACCACATCGGGGAACTGCGCGCGCACGCGGCGGATGTCGTCCACGGTGAACTTTTCGTGCACCTCGCAGCGGCCGTGCCAGCCGATCATCTGATAGTCCAACGTCGTGTCGGCCGCGTTCGGGAAGATAGACGGGAAGATGATATGCTTGCCGGTCTCGCGGGCCACGTTGCTGGCCAGGTATTGGTCGGGCAGGAAGATGACCGTATCAGTCTTGAGCGAATTCACGACCGCGGCAGCATTCCCCGACGTGCAGCAAATATCCGACTCGGCCTTGACATCGGCGTAGGTGTTGACATAGGTGACGACCGGCGCGCCGGGGAAGCGTTCCTTCAGCGCGCGCACGTCTGCTGCGGTGATGCTCTCGGCCAGTGAGCAGCCGGCCTTTTTCGCGGGGAGCAGCACCGTCTTGGTCGGGTTCAAGATCTTGGCCGTCTCGCCCATGAAGCGCACGCCGCAGAAGACGATGATCTCTTTGTCGGTCCTGGCCGCGCGGCGGCTCAGCTCCAGCGAGTCGCCGACGAAATCGGGGATCGAGTGATAGAGCGCCGGCTCCATGTAGTTGTGGCCCAGGATCACGGCGTTCTTCTCGACCTTCAGCCGGTTGATCTCGACGGCCAGCTCGGCCTTGTAGCGCAGCTCGAAGTCGGGGGTGAAGTCGCCGAGCATACGTTTGAGTTTTAGATACATTTCGTGGGTTGCTGCTTCATTCATGCGAGTAAACGAAATCTCCTCGTTTGCAAAACTTGGCCGACAGAATGCCGCTCCGCTCGCTGGCATCGCGATGATCGAATGGCATCCCACGGCGCAGGCTTTGGTAGATGTCACCGAACCCTTCCGGGCTGAAGACGGTGTATTCGATGTGACGTTCCGCCACGACCGCCAATTCCGGCTGGAACCAGGCGACGATGTCCCACGAATAGGCGCTTGGCTCCAGGACGGTGGGCTGGCGGTGGATCTCCGACAGGAGCAGGAAATGCCCCTGCGGCGCCAACACGCGTTTGATCTCGCCGACCGCCAGCGCCAGGTCATCCACATGATCCAGTGCGTTGAACGCGCAGACGACATCGAAGGCCGCCGCCCCGAACGGAAGCCGCTCTGCCCCGCACGTCACATAGTACATGCGATGGCGTTTCGTGCCAAATTGCCGGTATGCCGATGCCAGGGGGTCGGCCCCGATGCGCAGACCGGCCGCTGCGGCCCATTCCAGGCTGCCCCGCGGCCCGCAGCCGATATCCAGAATGCGTTTGCCGCGGTAGAATTCCGGCGCCCAACCGAAGTGCGCCGTGTAGAAGTATGCGTAGTGATCGTTGGTCAGTGTACCCCCCGGGCCGTGGGGCGAAGCCAGGACGGGCTGGTGCTGCGTGCGGCTCTGCCAAAAGGCCAGCTCCGCCGCGGCTTTCTGTGAAATGTCACACATCGCGACTCACGATTCCTTTTGCATGAGCAAAGAGAAGGTGTGCGGCAGCCGTTCGGCCAGTTCTGCGGGTAGATTGGGGAATTGGTTCCAGAACAGGTCGGGATGCTCCTCGAAGCGCGTCAGGCGCAAGCCCGCCGTGACCAGGCTGTTCATCACCGCGCCCAGCGTCCATTGACGCTCATGCACGTGGAGGCGTTCCTTGTCCGTATGTTCCTGTACGGGGTCCGCGAAGATCGGCCAGCCGCGATCGGTGACGACCTGCGCCGCGAAGTAGTCGCCGGTTCGTGCGCTCAGTTGGTACGTCGGCGCGGCCATGTCCCAGACCCAATCCAGCGGATGTCCCTCGAAAACATACAGCCGGCCGCCCGGTTTGAGCAGGCGGGCAACCACCGCGGCCCAGGCATGAAGGTCGAGCATCCAGGGAAGCGCGCCGCGGCCGGTGTAGACCAGATCCGCCGTGTGATCGAGTTCGTGCGGCGTGTCGAGGAGATCGGCGCAGAACCAACGCGCCGGCGCATCGAGCGCAGCCGTCTTGCGCCGCGCAACCGCAATCATATTTTCGCTGATGTCTACCCCCACGACCTCCGCGGCGCCCATCCGCCAGAGCGAGAGGGTGTCTGTGCCGCCCGCGCATTGCAGATGGATCGCCCGGCCGCACCAATCGCCCAGGTCGTGCAAGAAGCGGCGCTCTGGCGCCAGCAAGCTGTTGCCGCCGGCGCGCAGCAAGGCAATATCCGCGGCTTCATCCCGGGCATAGATCGCCGCGGCCACATTCCACGTGACGCCGGTTTCTTTATGTTGTTGGGCTATCACTGCGTCCTCCAGTCTGCGTGACTCGCTCCAGCCAGAATTCGCTGAACTTCATCCCATCCACGCGTGTCACGACGCGGGTGGGCTTGCCGGCAGGCTCTACTGTCTGGCGCAGCCAGCCATCCCGGATCTCGGTGCGCAGCGGCAACGCGCTGATCTCCACTCCATTCCGCCAGCCGAGCGCGATGGCGCAAGCCAGCGGATCGTGCTGGAAGTTGATCGTATCGTCGGGCAGGCCGGCGCACGTCTGGCCGTAGCAGGCCTCGTTCTGTTCGTCCCGCGCAAACGCCTCGGCCTGCCTGGCGATGAGCTGCGCCAGCGACCCGCCATTCCGCAGCGCTGGCAGATACGCCCGGCGGAGCGCGGTCTCGACGGTGACGGTGAGCGGGACGAGGAGCGGGTCGGCGCATTGGAGCACGCGGAGCGCAGCCGCGGCGTCGTTCTGCATGTTCCAATCTGCCTCGTGGCTCCACACGGGGAAGCCCGGCCGCGGCGGGTGGACATAACCGCCCATCAGCGTCAGGCGCGCATCGCGCAGGATGCCCGGAGTGCGCGCTTCCAGCAGCGCCAGGTTGGTGTAGGTCCCGATGGCGACGATGTGCGCGCCCTGGCGGATGCTGCGGTCGAGCAGATCGAGCGCAGCATCGAGGGGCGACGGCGCGGGCGGGATCGGCGCGGGCCAATAGGCGGCTTCGTCCGGCAAGCCCGGATAGATGCGATAGCAGGGGAGCGACGCATCCGCGCCGGCCGCGACAGGCGCATCGCCGCGGCCGGCGAGAGCGAGCGCGTAGCGCGTGTATCCCGCCCGCCGGCCGCCATTATCCTGGTTGGTCGTCACGCCGGTCAATTCCACGCCCGGCCAACTCAATACCAGCGCCAGCGCGCACAGGTCGTCAATATCGCCGCCGAGGTCGGTGTCGAGATGCAGCTTGGTCATGCCGAGTATATCGCCAATTGCTTGAGGTCAATCACGGCGCCAACGCGCAACAGGAAGTCCATTCCGATGATGCCGTCAACTACAAAGCCGTAATCCACCAAGCCAATCTCCACGGTGAAGTCGTCGGTCTGAAGATCCTCTACGGCCAACGACGCGATCTGCCTGGCAAAGACGAACTCTGTGCCGCCTACGCCACGAATCCGATGTACTTCATCTTCCGGCGCATAGTGAACACCGAGCGACAACAGTTGATCGGTCGCAAAGATCGTACTTGCGGAGCCAGTATCTACCAGCATATTATTGAGGCGTATTTGCTTACCAGCGTGCGTGACCGTTGCCTGCACAAATGGTAGGCCATTTCGGACTTCGATCTTCATTGTAGGCCTCGCACCCCCAGCCACGAGCGCTCGGTGATGTCGAGGGACTTCCGGCTGGTGTGAAAAACGTACAGCTCGCGTTGTGGGGCAACACGATGGAACTTTCCGTAGCTTTGTAGGGCGGTCGTGGAGTCGGTGAAGGCGCCAAGCACGGCTAACTGGTCGAGCACGCGCTTGTTGCCCTCGGAATGCGCCTGGATTGCCTCCAAGAGCAGCCATTGTTCGGGGTAGTGTTGACGGATTTCTTGCCACTGCATGTTGTTAGCTCCCGGCGGTCTCCGCCCGCCTCAAGTCGAAACTCACATCGAACACCTTCACCGAATGTGTCAGCGCGCCGGTGGAGATGAAATCCACGCCGGTCTCGGCCACCTGGCGCACATTGTCGAGGGTCACGTTGCCAGACGCTTCCAACTTGGCGCGGCCTGCGTTCAGGCTGACCGCCTCCCTCATCATATCGGGCGTCATGTTGTCGAGCAGGATGCGCGCCACGCCCAGCTCGAGCGCGGCGCAGACATCATCCAACGTGCGCGCTTCCACTTCGATCTCCAGCCCGGAGTGGGCGGCGCGGGCGCGGCGCACCGCCTCGGCCAGCGAGCCGGCGAAGTCAATGTGGTTGTCCTTGATCAGGATCATGTCGTAGAGGCCGATGCGGTGGTTCTGCCCGCCCCCGCGCGCCACGGCCAGTTTGTCCAGCAACCGCAGGCCGGGCGCGGTCTTGCGCGTGTCCAGGATCACCGCACGCGTGCCGGCGAGTTCATCCACGAAGCGCCGGGTGAGGGTGGCGATGCCCGACATGCGGCCCAGGAAGTTGAGCGCGGTGCGTTCCGCGGTGAGCAGGCCGCGCGCCGGGCCGGCCACATCCGCCAACGGCTGGCGGTTCGTCACGGCCGCACCCTCGGCCACCAGCGGCGTGAAGACGATCCGGCCATCCGGCTCCACCAGGCGGAAGGCGGCAGCCGCGACATCCAGCCCCGCGACGATGCCGGGCTGCTTGGCGATGATCTGCCCGCTGCTCAGCGCGTGGGCGGGCACGATGCCGTCGGTCGTGGCGTCGCCCGGCCCGATGTCTTCGGCCAGCGCGCGCTGGATGCAGGCGATGATCTCAGGAGAAAGGGTGTCTGGTATGGTCATCATTCATCATTCCGCATTCATCATTCTGCATTGTATTCGTGCGGTGGGCACGTTCCGGTGTAACCGGGCCGGATTTGCCACCACTCGTTGCACGAGCGGGGATCCATAAAGCTGCCGGTGTCCACGATGGCAACGACAATTTCTGCGCCGCGCGCCACGCCGATCGGTTTGCCGGCCGGCAAGACGGGCAGCGGGTAGGCGTAGGGCCGCTGATTCGGCGGCCGGTATACATAACGGGGGGAAGTCGCCGCATCCAACGCGATGTAGAGCGCCAGCAGGTTCGGATCGGTGCAAAGGCCATCAATGTGTACGGTGTAGCCGACCGCGCCGGCGCTGTCTTCCCGCGCATAGCGCAGCGCCACGCGGCGCTCGTCCGCGTAGAGCACGATCACTTCGTAGCCCCCGCCAATATCGTAGTCTGACGCCGGCGCGTGCAACGCCGTGCCAGGCGTCACCGCCAGCCCCAACGCGGTCGCCGGCCAGGTGGTCAGCGGGGCGCCGCGAACGCCCGGCGCGGGCGACGCGGCCCAGTTCCAATCATGCACGCGGTAGAAGCCGCTCAGCGGGGGCACGCGCGCCGGATCGAACAGGGTGGCGAATTGCGGCGGCGGTTTCGGATCGTCAGTCCCGTAGTTCACCAGCTCGCGGCGTAGCCCGGCGTCCGAGTTCGGCGCATAGCCGCGCAGCGCCAGGTTTTTGTCGGCGTGCGCGACGGCCGGCCGCACCGGGTCATCCATGTCGTATTGCCGCGCTTCCCCGCTGGCGTAGCTGTTCGCCGAGTTGGCCGGGCAGACGTAAGGCGGCGCGGGTTTGAGGGTCAGCGGCAGGTAGACGCGCGCCGCGGGGGTAGGCGTCGGCATCGGGGGCGGCTCGGCGGCGCGCGCAGTGAGCAACCCGACCAGGCTCATAGGTAGGGCGCAGAACAGGGCAAGAGCGACTCCAAAAACATATCTGGTCATATCAGTGGTTCACGTCGAGCGCGCCGGCCCAACCGATTGTCTCTGCCTCTCGAGGACGGGATTCAGGCGTTCGGCGTGGTCTTTGGGCGTGTTCGACCGCCATTGTAGCGCAGATAGCTCTTGGCAGCGCGACTTACAACTGACTGGCGATCTTCAACCACTCTGACGGCGTGTACAATTGCAAACTCGTTCTGCCATCGAAGTGTCGCTTGTTCCAGGTTACGATTGCCTCGCAGTTGGCGCTTTCCGCCACCCAAAGCACCACGGCGTCTCCCAGCCGCATTCCGCGCATAATCCGCTGCATCAAGTCTTCGTTATGTGAGGCCCAATAGTCGGCCAGTGATCCGAGGCGCACCGGCGGATAGAGTACTTGTATGTCGGCCGACGTGAGATATCGCTGGAACAGCATCCTGGCTTCGGCAGCTTTGCCTGCTGAAGATAGGATGCCGCACAATTCGAGCAGGTTGTAGATCGTCACACCACGCTCAGAACTGGCGCTTCGCTCCATGAAGCGGAGATTCTCAGGAAAGCGTGCATCGTTTACGAAAAGGTGATGCACGGCCAACACGTCCGAATCTATGGCGATCATGAGCGCGTTCGAGCCTGTTCGATGAGGTCTACCGGGTCAGATGTGCCGTAACTGGCCTGAACCGCGGCCGCTGCCTTGCTGCTCAGGCGAAATGTGTTGACGCTGGCAGTGCGCTTGAGTGTGCCGTGCAAGTAACGGCGCGTCAGTTGCGCGTAGGGGCCAGCCTCGCCGCCATCTCCCTTGCTGCGCGTGAAATCCTGGATGAGACGGACGAGCAACTCCTCGGCCGTTCGTTGTTGGTTGCCCGCCGCTTTCACCAACTGCTCCCAGGCTGGCGCCGGTATATTGATTGTTACTGTAGCACCGTTCATGGCGACCCTTTCCTTTACGTATGGCTCACGGCCACATTATACTAGGCAGGAGTGAAGAACGCAATCCAACAACAAAGGCGCACGGGCCACACTCATGCACGAACCGCCAGCGAACCCCCTTCCCCGGCCGCGGCGTACAGCGCATCAATCTCCCTCTGGATCTCGATCGTGCGCGCCAGCGCGGTGACGATGCGGCAGTAGGTCCGCACTTCGTCGAGCGAGAGCTGGCGTTCCGCCCGATCCTTCAGCCACTTGTGACACACCTGGTAGCCGCCCACCTGATAGGCCCACACTTCCGGCGGCACGGGCGCGAAGTATTGCGCGGCGTTGATGGTGACGCGCTGAGCGTCCGCGTCGTAGCGTACCCCCTTCCCCTTCGCCACGCGGCCATCCCCCGCGCCCTCGAAACGGGCCAGCGGCGGGTCGAGCTCCGGCGAGCGGAGCAGGTGCAGCGCGACCAGCCGGCCGCCCAACGCGGCCAGCGCGTCGAACAGGTCGCGGTCGGCCGCCAGGGGGATGCGCGGGAAGTCCAGCCGCAGGAACTCGGCGTACCTGGCGCGGTAGGTCGGCGCGTAGAGCACCGCGTAGACATAGTTGAAGATCGCCTCGGGCGACGGCTGGCGCCCGTGCGCGGCGGCCAGCGCGGCGACGATCTGCCCGTTCAGGTTGGGCCGGCGCGCGGCCGGCTCCAGGTGCGAGAAGAGGTCGCGGCGGTCGGCCTCGGGGTAGAGGTAGAGGGGGAAGTGGTAGTCAATGGTCTTCAGCGATACCGCCACATGCTCGGAAAGCTGATCGCAGACGAAGGCATGTTGCCACGTTCCAACGTGCTCCACCCGCCGCGGCATTAGCAGCGCCAGGTTCTCGCCCGCCAGCATGTGGCGCATGACTTCGGGCCGCGGCATACAGATGAAGCCGCGCGACCGCCCGGTGTAGTAGGTGTAGCGCACATCAAATGGCCGATAAAGGATCGGCGCTACCTTCTCACGGTCGGGGCCGGAGTCGCGCAAGTCCTGCTGCGCCAGCGCCACCTTCCAGTCGCGGGCGTCCGGGCCGAGCCGGTAACCCGCGCGCGCCAGCTCCGGCTCCATGCGCGCGAACACCGTGACCGTCTGCCAGACCTCCTCCGGCGACCAGTGGATCGTCAGATCGTCGCGGGCGGTCACGATCCCCACGCTGTTGACCGGGAAGAGGTCGGGGACGGAGGCGAAGGCGTTGTATGTCGCGGCCAGCGCCGCGTCTTGCGGCGCGAAGAGGTAGAACGGCGACTGCGGCTGCAGCTCGCGCCACGGCGTGTCCGCGATGTCATGCGCGTTCAGCCAGGCGTATTTCGCCTCCCGTTCCCCCCACAGCTCCGCGTGGCAGACGTGGGCGTCGGCCTTGCCCTTGCCCCCGCGCTTGACGAAGAAGGCGATGGCGACCCCTTGCCGGATGTCGAAGACGTTCTCGTCCGGGCCGCCGTCGGGCGCGCGCTCTCGCTTCAGCGCATTGCCGTGCAGGTCGAGCACGTAGATCTCGTCGAAAGCCCGCAGCAGGCTTTGGCGCATCCCGCGGAAGGTCGGGTTGTCCAGGTAGCCGTGGTTGGTGATCATGCCGACGACCCCGCGGCCGGCCCCCTCGATCTTCCACTGGGCGAAGCGCAGGAACTTGACGTAGTCGTCCTGCAGCCATTTCGGGTTTTTCTCGCCCAGCGGTCGGCCGTCCACCTGCTTGTAGGCTTCGATCTGCTCCAGGATCCACGCCCCGCGGTTGACCGAGTGGCCGGAATAGGGCGGGTTGCCCAGGATCACCAGGATCGGCGTCTGGCGTTTGACCTGGCCAGCCAGCCGCGACTCCTCGGCCAGCGCCGAGAGGCCGGGCAGGCGGCTCTGCGCCAGCTCGGCCATGTCCAGGGTGTTGGTCAGGTAGAAGCGCACCCGTTCGTCGTCGGCCAGGCGATGGCCCAGCTCCTCCAGGAAGAAGCTCATCTTCAGGTGGCCCACCGCGTAGGGCGCCATCATCAACTCGAACGCGTAAAAGTCGCGTAGCACGTGGTTGCGGATGAATGCCGCGCGCGCGCCCGCGCCGTACTTGCCCTCGAACTCCCGCACCGCCTCCTGCGCGGCGCGGGCCACGAAGGTCATGGTGCCGGCGGCCGGGTCGAGCAGCGTCACGCCGTCGGATGCCAGGCCGTCCGCTTTGCCGAAGGCCGTCTTCAGCAGGCTGTGGAGCGAGCGGACGATGTAGGAGACGACCGGCTCCGGCGTGTAGTAGACCCCCCGGCGCTCCCGCTCCGCGGGGTCGTATTGGGCCAGGAAGGTCTCGTAAAAGTGGACGATGGGGTCGCTCCCCTTGCCATCCCGGAAATACGCGGCGAGGATGCCGGGCGCGTCGGCCACGGCCAACACCTGCGCGATGTCGTCCACGATCCACTCAAGCTCGGCCGGCAGGTCGCCCAGCGAGATGAAGCGGAACAGGTCGCGCAGCACGCCGATGGTGCGCGGGATGCGGTCGAACGCGACCTTGCGGCTGAACGGCTCGTTGGATCGCACGCGCGCAGCGAACAGGCCGTAGGTGATGGTCTGCGCGTAGAGGTCGGCGAATTCCTCGGCTGTCAGCCCGCCGATGAGGAACAACTGGAACGCCTCGAAGAAGCCGGTCAGCGGGCCGGGGGCGTCCCGCTCGGCGGCCAGCTCCCGCGCCACGATGTCGCGCAGGAAGCGGGTGCGTTTCGCCAGCTCCACCGCCAGCGATTCAGCGGTAAAGGTTCTAGGGAGGGAGAAATCCAGAAAGCGGTCGAGCAACGCCGCCAATTCGGTAGGTTTTTCGAGGGGTGGAGCGGTCTTTAGGCGGTTCAAGACGACGGGCCGGGCCAGTAACACCGAATCTATCCGTTCACCATCCCGATAGAGGCGGAATTCCAGGAAATTGGTCAGGATCAGGTTGGGGAAGGTGGCCCGGTAGCGCCGTAGTTGCTCCGACTCCTCGATCTGGTCGAGCCGCTCTTCGGTTGGCCGCTTTGCCTCGATGTATCCGATGATGCGATCGGCGCCATTCCAAAGGCGGAAGTCCGGGTTGCCCGCGTCGGTAGGTTTGGGCAGCGTGGTGACGTGGATCTGCGGCCGTCCGGTCGCCGAGGCTACGTCGCTCAGCAAGCTGCTCAGCGCCGGGTAGAAGCTTTCCTCCCGCGCGTCCCCCCGCTGGGCGGTTTCAAGAAGTTCTTGGAGATATTTCTTGTAATTGAGTTGCATGCGCAGCCTGTCAGAAACCTGATTTCTGCTACATCCCCCAAACCGTGATCGGGAAGGCCGCCGGCGCGCCCGTCGGGCCGCGATAGCTCTCGGCGCGCTGGAAGAGCTTCTCGTCCCACGGTTTGCCCGGCGTGCGGTCGAAGATGACCAGGTGCGCCTCGGCCGCGCCGCAGCGGTCGGCGTATTCCCAGGTTTGCGCCAGCCCGGACGCGATGGTTTGCTCTAGCGATTTGTAGAGCAGTTTGATCTCGATGACGGCGCGTTGGATTTGCAATTTGTTGATTTGCAGATTTGCTGCTTCGCCCACCGGCCAGATGACCAGCAAGTCGGTGCGCATCCGCCCCAGGCCGTATTCGCGCTCGATGCGGCCGCCGCCGTTGACGATGCGTTGGAGGAAGGCTTGCAGAAGCAGTTGCGGTCCGGCCTCCTTGTAATCGAAGCGTTCGACCCAGTGCTCCGAATGTTCGCGAAAGAATTGCTGGAAGGCGTTCAGCAGTGCGACCAGATCCAGCGATCCGTCGCCGCGTACGTACCAGGAAGTCGCCTGACTCATGGTAAGCTGCGTCGTCCACGTCAACATGCGCGGGATAATCTCGCGATAGATCGGGTTGGCGATGTAGAGTTGGCCGTCGCGATGTACCAGGCCGAGGTCTATGACATACTGGACATCATCCATGGGGAGCAGTTCGGGCTGTGTCTGGCCCAACAAGATCGGCTCGATTACCCGGCGCACGCGATCCTCTTTGAGCTTATCTGCGAGTTGATCCAGGTGCGTCTCGCGACGTTGGATCAGGTTTTCCTTTGCCTGTTCGATCATCTCTTCGTTGATCGGTTGTGTGCGGTCCGGGCCAGCATGTGCGTTTGACGCGAAGCACGCTTCGTAGGCCAGTGCGTTCACCAGCCACGGCTGACCCTGCGTGAGCCGCCAGACCGCGGCCAATGCGGCCGGCTCGAAGACTTGCCCCGTCTCGGCGGTGTGCTGGAGCAGCAGGCGCTCCACCTCCGCCTGCTTGAAGTCGCCCAGGCGCAGCGACGCGGCCTTGATGTTGAACGCGCTCCCGCCGGTGATGATCTCCCCGCCGGTGGCGGAGCGCATCCGGTAGTCCCGTACATCGCGCACCCCGCAGAGGATCACGGTGGACGGGAAGGCCTGCGGTCGGTTGGGATAGCCGGCGCGGATTTGGCGCAACACCGTGATCAGGACATTGCCCACCAGCGCGTCAATTTCGTCAATCAACAGAATCGTTGGCCGGTCGGCCGCGCTGCACCATCGCCCCAAGAAAACGCTCAATGACGGCGCAGATAAGGTGATCAAATCCTCGGCAATCGTCTCGGCCGTGGGGTCGTTAAGTGTCCAACGCGCTTGATAACCGATCTCTTGCAGCAGAGCGGTCAGCCCCTCGTTGACTTCGTCGCGATAGCCTTGTGCCACCTCGAAATTGACATACAGGCAGCGATAGCGATCTTCCTGGTTCAGATAGTCGCGCAGCGCCAACAGCGCCGAGGTTTTGCCCGTCTGCCGCGGCGCGTGCAACACAAAGTACTTCTCCTGGGCAATCAGGCTCAGAATGTCGGTCAGGTTGAAGCGTTCCAACGGCGGCAGGCAATAGTGCTTGGCGCAGTTGACCGGCCCGGCGGTATTAAAGAAGCGCATGATCGCCCTCCTGGGTCCCCCTACTGCTTGTTCAAGAACCGCTCGATGATCGTGATCCCCTCCGGCAACTGGATGCGGTCGCCGAGCTGGAGCTGGTCGAGCGAACGGTTCTCCCAGTTGCGGTTGCCCACGCGATAGACGCCCAGCCGTGTGCCGCGCTGCCAGTGCGGATCTTGCACGAAGCCCAGGCCGGTCTGCCGTCCCTGCGCGTTGATCGAGGAACTGGTGACGTAGCCGACCACCCGCCCCTTGTTGTTGACGATCACATCGCCCTGGCCCAACATCGGGCCGCGCTCTTCGTCCAACTGGAAGCGGGCCAGCCGCGCCTGGCGCTTGACCTCGTGCGCCACGTAGGCCGCCTTGCCGATGAAGAACGGCTTGGACAGCTTGACGTAGGGCGCGAAGCCGGCGTCCGCGGGGTTGAGGCTGAGCGGCCCGGCCAGCTCATGGCCGTAGAGCGGCAACCCGGCTTCGATGCGCAGGCTGTCGCGCGCGGCCAGGCCGCACGGTTTCAGCCCAAACGACACGCCGACGCGCAGCAGGTCGCGCCAGAACGCCGGCAGGTCGTCGGGCTGCAGGAACAGCTCGAACGCCATCGGCTCGCCCGTGTAGCCGGTGCGCGCCAACCACACATCGTAGCCCGCCAGCGTGCCGCCGATGATCTCGGTGCGCTGCATGTCGAGCAGCCGGTCGCACATGGCGTCGTCCTGATCGCCCATCAGTGCCAGCAAGATGTCGCGCGACCGCGGCCCCTGGAGCGCAAGCTGGGCGCGCTGTTCGTCGCCCCACTGCGGGTCGCGCAGATCATGGATCACCACCGACCCGTAGCCGAGGGCGCGCGACCAGGGCCGCGCCGGGTCAATCAGCGCGCGGGCCGCGCGGACGGCATCCAGCCAGACCCAGTCTTTGTCGTTGTTCGAGGCGTTGACCACCACCCAGTAACGCTCTTTTTCCAGCCGGTAAACCCAAATGTCATCCACCACGCTGCCGTCGGGGGCCAACAGGTACGAATAGTGCGAGCCGCCAACCTTGATGGACGAAATGTCGTTGGTCGTGACGTTGTTCAGGAAGAGATGCACATTTTCGCCGCTGAACTCGAAGAGGCCCATGTGGCTCACGTCGAACAGGCCGGCCTTCGTGCGGACGGTCTGATGCTCGTCGAGCACCGACGCGTACTGGATCGGCATCTCGTAGCCGGCGAAGGGCGCCATCTTTGCGCCGAGCTTGCGGTGCTGCTCGTAGAGCCGCGTGCGTAAGAGCGGCGGACGGTTTAACCCGTCGGCTGGCGGTTCCCAGGCGAAGGGGGACAGCGGCTGCAACCCGCCCGGCGCATCGGCGCGCGCGCCCTGGCCGATCCAATACGATTTGTAGAGCGCCCAGCCGACCGTGTCCTTCGCAAACTCTTCGGTCGCCGGAGGGCGCATCTCCCACGTGTAGGCATCCTCGTGCGGCAGCCGACGCACGACCACCGGGCCGGGGGGCTTGATGAACGGGTCGCTCTGATCCATGCGCACGAAGCCGTCGGAGAGATCGCGCAGCCAATGAACGACGCGCGTCTCGGCATCTTTGGCGATCAGCAATTGAAAGCGGGTGCTTTCGGGGCCGGGCCGCTTGAGCACGCCCGCGGCCATCAGCCGGCCGTCCGGCTCCAGCAGCCAGGTCGGCTGGCACTCCCCCGGCTTGAGCAGATAGACATCGTTGGTCATCGCCACGTTGCAGAAGCCGCGCGCCTGCATCCCCTCGATCTCGATCAGATCCCAATCTGGGCTGAGGTCGGTGGTCGGCTTGTGCATGAAGTAGTGGTGAGGATAGCCGCTCGGCTGATAATCCGGCCCCAAATCCACACAGCAGGCCAGGTCTACCACGTCCCACTTGGCTTGTTCCAGCAGGTCGAAGTCAATCCGCGCGTGATAGATCGGCCCGCGGCGGCCGGCATAGGCCACCGGCTGGCACGCCTTCAGTACGCGCGCGATGATCTCCGCCAGCCGCTCCACCTGCGCCGCTTCGAAACCGCGCTGGGTGATCCAGGGCGTGCCGATGCGAATGCCGGAGGGGGTGCGCGCGCTCTTGTCGCCGGGGATCGTATTGCGGTTGAGCACGACGCCGGCCAGGTCGAGGATGCGCGCGGCCGGATCGCCCATCAGCGGGGTGCCCTTGCCGCCATCGGAGCTGACGCCGGTCGCCGCACGCACCGTCTTGCAATCCACCAGCAACATGTGGGTGTCGGTGCCGCCGTAGGGCACGCGCAACCCGTGACGTTGGAGCGCGGCAGCCATCTGGCTGGCGTTGTCCACGATCTGGCGCTGCAAGCGGATGAACTCCGGCGTGCGGGCCAGCTTGAACGCGACCGCCATCCCCGCGATGGTGTTGACGTGCGGGCCGCCCTGCTCGCCGGGAAAGACCGCCGAGTCTATCTTCGCCGCCAGTTTCTTGTCGGTGCTGAGGATGCACGCGCCGCGCGGGCCGTAGAGGGTCTTGTGCGTGGTGAAGCTGATCGCGTGCGCGTGGCCGACCGGGCTGGGCACAACCCCGGCGGCCACCATGCCCGCGATGTGCGAGATGTCGGCCAGCAGGTATGCGCCGGCCGCATCCGCGATCTGGCGGAAGCGCACCCAGTCGGGCATCCACGGATAGGAGGTGAAGCCGGCGATGATCATCTTCGGCTTGTGTTGCTTCGCCAGCGCCTCGATCTGGTCGTAATCCAGCCGCTCGGTGACGGGATCAATGCCGTAGGAGACGATCTTGTAATGCTTGCCGGAACGGTTGACCGGGCTGCCGTGGGTCAGGTGGCCGCCGTGCAGCAGGCTCATCCCCATCACGGTCTCGCCCGGCGGTACCAGCGCATCATAGACGGCGCTGTTGGCCGGCGAACCGGAGAGGGGCTGGACGTTGGCGAAGATCGCCTCCGGCCCGACGCCGTTGGCCGCGAACGCCTCGGCCGCGCGACGCCGCGCCAGCGATTCGAGGACATCCACGTATTCCACACCTTTATAGTAACGTTCGTCTGAATTGCGGCGATACGCGGCGAGCTGGACTTCGTAATCCAGGATTTGCGGCTCGGTCAGCCCGTGCATCGCCGGGTCGGGATACCCCTCCGCATAGATATTCTGAAAGACGGAGCCGAGCGCCTCCCGCACGGCCGCGGGCGCCTGGCTCTCCGATGGGATCAGGATCAGCTTGCGCGCCTGGCGCTCCTCTTCGTAGCCGATCAGGGCGTGCACGGCAGGATCGAGGGCCTGCAAAGGAGTCTGGAAGAAGTCAAGCATCGTCACCTCTCTATAAGTCGGCCCGACAGGGTCTAGCTTTATTATATCATGCTGCACAGCGTCTGTCATTTCCGAAATGCCCGGCCGGTTGCTGTGAGTGGGCAATCTGTGCTATACTCTAATGTAATCAGGCATGGAACCATGCCTGGATCCCTGTCGTCACTGCGGGGAATCGCGTGAAAGGTTTGTACGATGCGCAGACGCACCTTTTGGGCGCTGATCGGCGTCCTCCTGGTGCTTTCAGTTGGGGCGGTGGGCTGCGCGGCGACACAATTGCTGGCCGGGCAATCCCTGGCGACGGTGACGCCGACGCGTACCCCGCGCCCAACCTGGACACCCGTGCCTGGCCGCGCGTTGGTCGCCACGCCGACCCTCGATGCCACGCGCTTTCCAGGGGTGGTGTTGCCCACTGCGCCGCCGGCCACGCCCCTCGTGCTGATACCCGGCGCCGGCCAGACGATCTTCCTGCCGCAGCCGGCCGGGGGTGGGCCGGCGGTGCAGACGGTCGTGGTGATCATCGTGACGGCGACACCCTCACCGACCCTCACCCCGACCCCAGGGTCGTTCGTCACGCCGATCAAGCCGACACCCACGCCGCTGCCCGGCCCCACCTTACCGCCGACGCCGACGCCGTTGCCCACCAGCACCCCGCTGCCGCCGGTGAAGATCATCACCAAAGAGCAGGCCAATGTGCGGCAAGGGCCGGGCGTCGCGTATCCGGTTGTCACCAAGCTCGAGGCCGAGACCGAAGTCACGGTCGTGGGGCGCAACCAGGCGGGGGACTGGTGGAAGATCTGCTGCGTCAACGGGGCCGACGTGTGGATCTCCGACGCGCTGGTGCGCGTCGAAGGGCCGATCTGGACGGTGGCCGAGGTGATGAATATCCCACCGACTCCCGCGCCGCCGCCGACCACGGCGCCTACCGCTACTCCCGCGCCCACCGCAACCTACGCGTGGACCTTCCGGGTTGAAGGAACACCGGAGGAGTATTACCTGGGCCAGGACATCTTCCGCGTGGATGCGGTGATCTACAACGGCGCGGTGCCGCTGTGGGGCTACAGATTGCGCATCCGCAACGTGGCCCTCGGCCAGGAGTGGATCAGCGATGAATCGCAATCGGCGGGCTGGGATTGGACGATCGTGCAATGGCCCGACGATGGTCTGGTGGTGGGGAACGCCGGGGTGGAGTGCCCCAATCCGGCGACTCGCAAGGGGCTGCGCTGCGTCAAAAGCAATCTCAAATGGGACAGCAACAAAGCGAATCTGCCGGGGGGCTTCGGCCCATGGGAAGTCACCGTGATTGATCGAGTCGGCAATCCGTTATCGGCGCCGGTCCGCTTCGTCACCAATCCGAGCAATGCCAAGTGGTACTACGTGGTGTTCCGAAGATGAGCCGGACGATGCCGCGGGCCGACACGCGGGCGTGGTCATTGCTCCTATGCCTGGTTGTGCTGATGGCCGCGAGCCTGGCGTGCTCGGTCGGTCAGGCGGTGGTGGGCCGGCCGGCGCCGGCCGGCGTGGCAACCGCCACCAAGACGCCGCGGCCCACCTTCACGCCGTTGCCGGGCCTGTTGACGCCGCAGACCGCGGCCGCGCCCCGGCCGATCCGCGGCGAATTGCCGCCGGGGGTGACGGTCGCGGCGCCGACGGCTTCGAGCGTGGTGACAAGCAGCACAGGGGCGATGGCCGGGGCCGTCAGCGTGGTGATCTACGCCACCGAGACGCCGACCATCAGCCCGACCCCCGGCCCGACGCTGCCGCCGCCAGCGACGCCAGAGGCCACCCGCGATGTCGAGACCAATCGGCCGACGCGTGCGGCCGGGCCACGGCCGCTGCCGACCCCGTTTGTCGTCGTGAATGACGACAGCATCGGCGGGCAGCGCGGGCCGGGCAAGACCTTCCCGCAGGTAGGCCAGGCCTTGAAAGGCGTCGAACTGATGATCCTGGGGAGGACCCCAGCAGGTGACTGGTGGTGGGTCTGTTGCATGGCGAACCAACCGGTCTGGGTGCCGGCTGCCCAGGTGACCGCCAACGGCCCACTGGAGGCTGTGCCGGTGTTGACGCCGGCGCCGACTCCCGCACCCACGCCTGTGCCGCCGCCCACGCCGACGCCGACCGTCGCGCCGACCCCGCTGCCCCCGTTCGATGTGGCGCGCGGGCCTGAGTTCCCGTTCCCGGTGGACAATGGCATCCTGACGATCTGGGCTAAAATCTACGAAGGCTCCGGCAGTTACGAGAAGCCACTGGGGGGCTATATCCTCAAGGTGTTACGCGATGGGGTGGATGTCAGCAGTGACCGCCAGTCCATGGGGGATCGGTTCGATGAGATTACCTCAGGCAGCGGGCCAACGCGCACCATCTACTATATCTACAACTTGAAATTCGAGATGTACAACGCGGCCGAATCCGACTGGGAGATTTATCTGGCGCGACCCGGCGGCCTGCGCATGTCGCCGATCACACGTTTCACCACCAAAGGGGATTCGTATCGCAACCTGGTGGTCTACATCGCCTACTGGCTGGCGCGCTGAGTAGATCAGCAGAAGCTCAAAAAGGAGATACTTCAATGCGGTTTCGTATGTTGATCCTGATTGCCGTGGCCCTGGCGCTCACCGCTTGTGCCAGTATACGCGTGGGGCGAGCGCCGACCCCGACACCGGCGCCGCTCAAGACACAGCGGCCCACGTTTACTTCCACGCCGGCCAGGCCGAAGGCCACGCCGTCCCCGACCAGGCCCGGCGCGTCCGTGCCGGCCGGACCGGCCGCGCCCACCCAGGTCCCGACCCCGACCCCCATCCCGGCGTCTCCGACGCCGACAGCTGTCCCGGCTTCGCCCACCCCGGTCCCGCCCAGCCCGACGCCAGAGAAGGCCAGCTTCACCGTTTCCAGCCCCGGCGTCACCAACGTGCGTTCGGGGCCGGGCACGGCCTACCCGCGCATCGGGGAAGTGCAACAAGGGCAGAAATACGAGATCACCGGCAAGAATCAGACCGGCACCTGGTGGCAGTTCAACCTTAACGGCCAAACCGGCTGGATCTCTGGGGAGATGGTCAGCGCCAACGCAGCGGCCAAGAACGTGCAGGTGGCGGCGAACATCCCGGCTCCGCCCGCGCCTGTCCAACCGGCGCCGACGCGCGCGCCGCAGCCCACCAGCCCGCCGCCTCCCCCACCCGCCATCTTTGCACAGGCCGGCAACGAAGCGCGCAACGCCGATGAAGCCAACTTCAACGTGGTGACCTTCTGGGGACGCCTGGGGCAGTCTGGCAGCCCGGCCATCGGCGGCGGATACCGTTTCAGGATCAGTGCGCCAAGCGGCAGCGGTGAAGTGGCATTCGGGAACGAATGGCAGGACGCGTATCCCGGTCAGGGTGCGGCCTACTTCCGCTACAACGCCAAGATCGAGGTGCCACGCGCCGCCGGCGGCTTTCGCGCGGTGGTTGTGGACGGCAGCGGCAAAGAGGTCAGCGACGTGATCTCCGGCTCGCTGATTGATCGCACCCATGATGTGATCCTGACCTGGTGGCCGCGTTAACTCGCCTGGCCCGCGTCGTCGTGTGGTTTCGAACTGCCAGCCGGCCCGAAACCACATTCGTGGGTGTATTGACGCTGGCGGCGCTGCTGCGCCTTCTACGCCTGGACTTTCAGCCGCTCTGGTGGGATGAAGGCTACTCGGTCTGGTTCGCCACGCACCCTCTGGCCGAAATAGTCGCGCTGACCGCGCAGGACATCCACCCGCCGCTCTACTACGCGCTCCTGCACGGCTGGATCGGGCTGCTGGGGGCCGGGTCGGTCAGCCTGCGGCTGCTGTCCGTCCTCTTCGGCGTGGCGGCGATCCCGGCGATCCATTGGGCCGGCCGGCGGCTCCGCGGCCCGCGCGCCGGTCTGCTGGCCGCGCTCCTGCTGGCGATCAACCCGCTGCACATCTACTACAGCCAGGAAGTGCGCATGTACGGGTTGGTCGCGCTGCTCAGCATCGGGGTGGTGGCCGCGGGGTGGCAGATTGCAAATAGCAAATTAGCAAATCAGCAAATCAGCAAATCAGCAAATCGGCAAATCAGCAAATCGGCAAGTCAGCAAGTCACCCCGTCCTTGATCGCCTACATCCTGTTCACCACGGCCGCGCTGTATACCCAGTATTATGCCGTTTTCCTGCCCATCGGCTTGACGATCTATGTGGGCTGGCGTTGTTTCCGTCCGACTGCTCCTGTTGAACACGCCGGCAGATTATGGTCTCAAGCTCAGAGGGGGTCTGTGCCCCCCGGCCGCTGGTCGCAGACAGCACGCCCCGGTGTTTCGGATGCCGGCGGGAAGCGCGCAAATTGTGATCTACTGAGTCTGACGCGCTGGCTGATCGCACAAGCGGCCGTCGCGCTGCTCTACCTGCCGTGGGTGCTCTACGCCGCGCCGAAACTGACACTATACGTCTCGCAGAAAGTCGTGCAAGACGCCGACCGGCCGCTGGGTCTGTTGGAATATGCCGCGCGCCACCTGGCCGCGTTCCTGGTCGGGCATCTATCCGGCCCGCTGGCGACCTATTGGCCGCTTGCCCTGTTGCTCCTCCTCCCGTTCGGCTTGGGTTGGGGGCGGCTGCTGCGACGCCCCGAAGACGTGACGCCGCCGAACCCATCCGATCATCCCCCTGCCACCGTGTCACCCCGTCACCGTGTCACCCCGTCACCTTGTCACCTTGTCACTGTCGTCACCCTCACCGCGCTCGCGCTTGGCTGGCTGATCGGCCTGCGTTACCCCTTCTTCCCGGAGCACGGCGAGCGGCTCTTGCTGCTGGCGCTGCCGGCCTTCATCCTGTTGCTGGCGACCGGTTTGGACGCATTATGGTCGCACGGCGAAGTAGAACTGATACAGTCAGCGGAGCGGAGGCGCCCTGAGCGGAGGCCACGTCGTTTGTGGCCGCAGTCGAAGGGCGCCGGAGCGCCGCGTACCCTTCGCGTCGCGGCGATAGCGGCGTTCGCGTTGATCGTCGCCGCGAGCGTCGCCAGCCTGGTCGCCTTCTACACCGTCCCGCGCTACCCCGGCGACGACTACCGCCCGCTGATCGCTCGCACCGTCGAACAAGGACTGCCCGAAGACACCGTCTTTGCGGTCTACCCGTGGCAGGCCGGCTATTGGCGCAGCTACGGCCGCGCGGATGGCCCGACCGTGGCCCTGACCCCCGACGCGGACTGGACTCCTGCCGTGGCCGCCGCGCTGGACGATGCGCTGGCCCGCGGCAAGGTCTGGTTCCCCGCGCACCTGGCCCTCGGCGCGATCCTGGAGACGCGAATCGAGGCGCACCTGGCCGGCCGCGGCGTGCCCTTCATCAATGAGTGGTACGGCCCCAGCACCCGGCTGAGCGGTTGGGCGGTCACGGCGCCGCCGCGGCCGGTGGATGCGCCGGCCGTGCGCTTCCTGTTGCGCGGGGCAGATGGCGCAGCCGAGCTGATCGGCGTGGATGCCTCACCAGAACCAATCCCGGCGGCCAACGCGGTCACGCCGATTACCCTGCGCTGGCGCGTGCCCGCGGGCGCGCCTATCCTGGCGGTCAGCGTCCGGCTGGTGGACAGCATCGGCCGGATCTGGACGCAGCACGATTATGAGCCGCTGGGGATTGCAGATTGCAGATTGCAAATCGCAAATCGCAAATCGCAAATCACAAATCCGATCGAGGACTGTCTGGGTCTGCTGATCCCCGCGGGCACGCCGCCCGGAGAGTACTTCGTGGAGGCGGCGCTGCATCCGAAGGGGGATGCCCGGCCGCTGGATGTGCTGGGGATGGATGGCCGGGCGTTGGGCGCGGCGGCCCGGCTGTTCGAGCTGACGGTTGCGCCGGCCGATCGCGCTCTCGGCCCGGAGCGGCTGCCTATCGGGATCAAGCGGGCGCACGACTTCGGGGACGGGGTGCGGCTGCTCGGCCACACGGTGGATGGCCAGCCCGTCGCGCCCGGCGAGGCGCGGCCGGTGAACCTCTTCTGGCAGGCGACGGGCCGACCGGGCGCCGATTATGTCGCCTTCGTCCAACTGCTGGATGGGGCGGGACAGCTCGCTTCGCTGTGGGAGGCGCCGCCGGGCGGGGCTTACGCCACGCGCGCCTGGCGGCCCGGCGCGCTCATCCGCACCCAGGCGATGTTCCGCCCCCGCGCCGACTTGCCCGATGGCCGCTACCGGTTGATCGCGGGACTGTTCCGGGCCGCGGACAAGGCGCGGCTGCGGACGACAACCGGGGCCGATCACGTCCTCCTGGGCGAGATCACCGTGGCCGGCCGGCCGCATGACCGGACGCCGCCGCAGCCGCAGCATGTGATCGATGTCGCGTTCGGCCCGGCCGGCCGGCTGATCGGCTACGACTTGGCCGCGCCGACCGGCGGCTTTCAGCCCGGCTCTGCCATCTCCTTGACCCTCTACTGGCAGGCTAACGCCGCGACCGAACGGCCGCACACGGTGTTCGTCCACCTGGTGGACGCCGCGGGCGCGATCCACGGCTACGGCGACGGCGAACCAGGCGGGGGCAGCCTGCCGACCACGAGCTGGTTGGCTGGTGAATACCTGACCGATGCGCATCAAGTCAACATCAGCTCGGCCGCGCCGGCGGGGGCCTATCGCCTGTGGATCGGATTGTATGATCCGACAACCGGGCAGCGGTTGGTGACGCCGGAGGGGCGGGATCATGTCGAGATCGGGCCGGTGACCGTGCAAGGAAGGTGAAGATGAGCGATCAAACCCAAGCGACCCTCAACACAGCTTCGCAGCCGGCCAGCGACACCGCTATCAGTGCGGCCGATCGGGTTATGCTGCGTCGGCTGGCAAGCCAGGTGGCCGAGTTGGCCGCCCGGCCCATCGAGGCCGCAAAGCGTGACCTGTGGGTTCGCCACAACGCACTGGAGGCTACCCGGCCCATCATCTTCTGCGACCCGGAGAACGGCTGGGACGAGATCATCACGGCGGCCGACCTGGCGTGTGCGGGCGAGTTGGCCCGCGGCTGGGAGATGCGGCTGCGCAAAGAGATCTTCTGGGGCGCAGAGATGGGGGATGACCGGGTGATCGAGCCGTTTTTCACCGTGCGCCACGTCTACGCTGAGAGCGACTGGGGCATGCACGAGACGCGCATCGGCGGCGAACATCGGGGCGCGTACCGGTGGGAGCCGCCGCTCAAGTCCTACGCCGACCTCGACCGGCTGCGCTTCCCGCAGATCGTCGTGGATGAGGCTGCCACGGCCCGGCTGCTGGCTCTGGCGCACGACACCCTCGGCGACATCCTGCAAGTCCGGCTCAAGACCTCTTGGTGGTGGACGCTGGGGATGACCTGGACGCTGGTCAACCTGCGCGGGCTGGGTCAGATCATGTACGACATGATGGATGCGCCGGACGATCTGCACCGCGTGATGGCGTTCCTGCGCGACGGCCACCTGGCGAAGCTGGACTTCCTGGAGCGCAATGGCCTGCTGAGCCTGAACAACGACGGAACTTACGTCGGCTCCGGCGGGTTCGGCTGGACGCACGAGCTGCCGCAGCCCGATTTCGCGACCGCGGGTCGCGTGCGGCCGATCGACATGTGGGGATTCGCCGAAAGCCAGGAGACGGTCGGCGTGTCGCCCGCGATGTTCGCCGAGTTCATCTTCCCCTACCAGTTGCCGATCCTGGAACGGTTCGGGCTGAACTGCTACGGCTGCTGCGAGCCGCTCGACAAACGCTGGCACGTCGTCCGGCGCATCCCCCGTCTGCGCCGTGTGTCGGTCTCGGCCTGGGCGAATCTGCCCAAGATGGCCGAGCTGCTGGGCGACCGCTACCTCTTCTCCTGGAAGCCCGCGCCGGCCGATTTGGCGCTGAACACGTTCGATGAGGACGCGATTCGAGCCAAACTGCGCGAGGGTTTCCGCATCACGCGCGGCTGCCGGGTGGAAGCCATCATGAAGGACAACAATACGATCCGGGGCGATCCGAGCCGGGTGGTGCGCTGGGTGCGTATGGCGCGGGAGGAAGCGGAGAGGCTGGAGGGGGATTCGGTCATCCGGCTGCCCTGAGCGCCTTTTCCAGCCTTTCCAGGTCGGCGCGACTGGAGATGAGGATATTGTGTTCACCAGCATAGGCGCGCGCCGCCGGCGTGAAGCCGCTGCGACTGATGCACCAGGGACGCGCGTGGAGGGCTTGGGCTTTGGCGGCCAGCGCGGTCAGCTCCTTTTCACCGACGAGTTTATTTTGCCATTTGAGCTCGACCGCCCAGCGTTCACCATACACCGCCTCGGCCAACGCATCCACTTCCACCTGCCCGTCGGCGGAGCGGTAGGGCGCGACCTGGGTGAAAGTGGGCAGCGCCAGGCGGCCATGTATGCCGAACCAGGCGCCGTCCACCTCTTGTCCTGAAAAGGCGCGCAATGCCTCACGCAGTTGACTCTCGCGTGCGCGTCCTAATTCGGACGACAGTCGCGCGTGTTGCGCTTCGAGATCGGCCAGCAGCGGCGTCAGGGCCGCGCGGCTGGCGCGGAGATCCACCTCGATCCCGCGCGTCATTGCCGCGACCCAGTAGCGCAGCACCGGATCACGATAGAAGTACTCACCGCCTTCTTCAATCAGCAGGTCCACTTCTTGCAGCGCGCGCAGATAACCGCGCGTGCCGGGGGCGCTTTTCCGAATCCGGCGGGCGACCTCGCTCAATGTCAGCCCCTCTTCCGCCGCCAGGGCCTGGAGGATGGCCTTCAAGATGCCATACCCGCGCGCCCGACTCAGCGAGATGTCGTACAGATAGCGACAGTAGTTGTAGATGCGGCCATCGCGGGTCAATGTTTCCAGGAGGAAGACGCGTTCGGCATCCTCCACAGTCAGCGTGTCGGGCGCAGGGATCAGAGCGCCGAGCCGCGACGCCATGGCATAGATGTAGAATGGGTGGCCGCCAGACAGCTCGTGCAGTCGCCGGCCCGCACCCGCTGCCGGAGTCGCACCAAGGATACGCTCGACCAACGCCAGAGTCGCGTCAGGCGGGAAACGCGCCACCTCAACCGATTCGAATTGCAGGAAAAGTGGCGATTGACCGTCCTGGACCAGGTGTTGCATGGCGCTGATGGCTGAGGCTGCCACAACGTACCCCAGGCGTCCCTGTCGCTGGAGCGCCGCCCTGAACAGTTGGATCGGCCGGCGCACGGCCGGGTAATTGCCAAGGACCGTCAATTCGGTGAATTCGTCCAGCAGCAAGAGGAGATAGCAGTCTAACTCAGCAGCCAGTTTATCGGGAAAATCGAGGGCCGCGCTGACTTGCAGGGCCGGATCGTCACGGGCGGCTTCTAAGGTCGCCATAGTTTGTGCAACACAACGCAGACCTGCCGCCGGCCCACTCAGCAGGCCGGTCGGCGTCAGGAAACTCTCCCGATCGCCCTGCCCGGCGGTCAAAGCCCAGAATGACACCAAACCCACGTAACGCCGACTGAACAGCTCTGGCGATGTCACCAGTTCCTCCATATCCACATAGACCGGGCGAACAACACCGTTCGGCGCCTGCTCGACCAACCGCGTCAAATGTTCCATCAACAAAAGCGTCTTGCCGATGCGGCGGAGGCCGAACAATGCCAGATGCCGCGGCCGGCCTTCAGTCAGGCTGAGTGTGGCCTGCTCAAGCATAGTCAGCTCGCGCTCACGGTCAGTAAAAAGGGTGCGCAGATGCGGTGGATAGAAGGATGTGGTCATAGACATCGCTCCAGAATATTATTTAGGGCAATTGCATTATAATGCAATTGCCCTAAATCTATCACATGATCTACTCTCACGCAAGGGCCTGCGAGGATGCGATCCGGGGCAAGCTGCGGGAGGGCTGCCGGATCACGCGCGGCTGCCGGGTCGAGGCGATCATAAAGGACAACAACACCATCCGCAACGATCCGCGCCGCGTCGTCCGGTGGGTGCGCATTGCGCGGGAGGAAGCGGAGCGCGCCTGATCCGGAGAAGAATTGTCTCGGTTGTTACGTGTGATGGCGCCGAGGCGCAGAAATATAGACGCGCTCCCCGGCGGTTTGGGCTGCCCCGAAACTCACTCGCGCGCCACGACGCCAGCATCTTCCTGGCTGCTGGCCACCGCGGGAAACGGCAGGTAATTGAGCGCGTTGACGATCAGATGCGCGGCTGTTTCGGTATCCCACTTGCCCGTATTGAGCATCAGGTCATACAGCAAGGGATCGGCCCAATTAACGCCGTAAAAACGCCGCAGGTAGTCCTCGGCGCCTGCATCACGCTCGGCTATTATCCTCTGCGCAGCTTCCGGGCCAATCTGTTGCCACTCTTGAACGCGCCGGAGACGCGCCTCCAATGACGCGACGATGCGGACATGGAGCACATCAGGCATGGCTTTAAGCACGACCTGCCCGCCGCGCCCCAGGATGACCAGATTGCCATGGGCATAGGCCGCTCGAATCGTGCTCTGCACAAGAGAGATGGATTGGGCTTCATCCAGATGTAGCTCCTCCACGCCTCTGGTACCGGCGACATTCTCCGTCCAAACGCGCGTTGTGGTGACAGGGCGCGACACGCCGAATAAGCGCTCCAGGAAGCCGCGCGACTTGTGCTGATCCTCCGAGAAATCCACAATCTCGCCTGCCGAGAGGCCCACTTCCGTGGCCACCTCAGCCATCAAGCGCTTGTCGAAGTACTGGTATCCCAGAATCCTGCACACCTGCTTGGCGATCTCGTCGCCGCCGCTGCCGTATTGCCGGGAAATCGTGATGACTGCCATGGTGCTCCTCTCTTTCTGTGATAGATCACGGCTCACTACTTTACCGCTTCCCCTGCCAACTGCATCACATCGGTAATACGCGCGTCAAATCCTCCGCTGGCAGCCCCGGATTTGCGCGATGCTGGTAGCACGAGGTGGCATGATAGTCGCCCAAGCGGAAGAGCGGCGGCGGCGCACTGCAAGACGCAAATGCGAACGGACAACGCGCGAGAAATTTGCAGCCGGCACCGTGATCCGATAGCTCGGACTCTTTGGCTTTAATCTCGGTTTCGCCCCAACGGCGGTCGAGATCCGGCCAGGGGATCGAATCAATCAACAGGCGCGTGTAGGGATGCTGGGGATGCTTGATGATCGTATCCACATCGCCGGCTTCCATCACGCTGCCGCGATAGAGCACGATAATGGATTTGGCGATATGGTAAGCCGTGGTCAAATCGTGCGTGATATAGATGATCGAGACGCCATAGTCCCTTTGCAGACCGCGCAACGTCTCCAAGATACTGGCCCGTAACGAGGCGTCTACCATCGAAACTGGCTCGTCTGCCACCAGCAGTTTGGGCCGCAGCACCAGCGCACGCGCCACATTGATTCGTTGCCGCTGTCCGCCCGAAAGCTGATGGGGAAACTTGCCCAGCACATCATCAGGATGCAGGCCCACCGCTTTCAGCGTCTCGTTCATCATGCTGCGTACTTCTTTTTTGGACTTTGCCAATTTGAAGTAACTGATCGGCACAGTCAACAGGTGATCCACCGTGTAGAAGGGATTGAAAACAGCGAAGGGGTCTTGAAAGACCGCCTGTACTTCCCGGCGAAAGGTCATCCGGTCGGGACCACGGAGTTTGCTGATATCTTGCCCTTTATAGAGGATCTGCCCCGCGGTCGGCGCGATAAACCCGAGCAACAACATCGCCAATGTCGTCTTGCCGCTGCCACTCTCGCCCGCCACGGTGAGGATCGTCGGTTTGTCATCATCCAACGTCAAGGACAGGTCCGCCAGCGCCGTCGTCGAGATTTTCGACAGCAAGCCGCGTGTGTAGACCTTGGTCACGTTTCTGAATTCTAATAGATGTGCCATGGCTAGACCTTTTCCGCGAAGAGATGGCATGCCACGGTGCGCTCGCCCGGCAGGGCTGTGAGCCGCGGGATGTCGGTCCGGCAGATATCCATCGCCTGCGCGCAACGGGGGTTGAACGGGCAACCAGCAGGAAGCCGCAACAAGGATGGCGCCAGTCCTGGGATCCCTTGAAACACGCCTTTGTTATCCAGGCGGGGCAGACTGCGGATGAGCGCCTTCGCATACGGATGTTTCGGATCGGTGAACATCGCGCGCACGGCGCTCACCTCCATCAACCGCCCGGCATACATGACCGCCACTTTGTCCACGAACTGCGCCATCAGCCCCATGTCGTGGCCGATCAGGATCACCGCCGCGCCGATTTGTTCTTTCACCCGGTCAATCGTTTCCATCACCTGGCGTTGGGTCACGACATCCAACGCGCTGGTCGGCTCGTCGCAGATGATGACCTTGGGCTTAAGCAAAATGCCGATGGCGATGCACACCCGCTGCTTCATGCCGCCGCTCAGCTCGTGGGCATACATCTTGGACACGCTGGGCTTAAGGTCCACAGAGGCGAGCGCCTGCTGACAACGCTCTTCGATGCTCTGCTTGGCCGCCGTCTTGTCGTGGGCGCGAATGGCATCGGTCATTTGCGCGCCGATGCGCGTCACCGGATTCAGTGAATTCATGGCGCCTTGCGGGATATAGGCGATTTTGCTCAAGCGCGCTTGCAGCATCTGCGCATCTGAAAGCGCCCGGAGATCGGCGCCATCCACAATGACCTGGCCCGCCTCGATGCGCCCGGGTGGTTTAATCATGCGCATCATCGCCAGCGCCATGGTGCTCTTGCCGGAACCCGACTCCCCTACCAGACCCAGTTTTTCGCCCGGATTCAACGTCAGGGAGGCGCCGGCCAATGCGGTCGCCCGCCCCGCGTCAGTGTAATAGGAAACCTGCAAGTCAACGACTTTGAGAACTGGGGCCATGTGCTATCTACTCCGTCCGCCGAATGCGCGGATTGGCAAGCTCGTCGAGACCCATGTTGATCAGCGCAAGCGAACCGAGGATGAGCACCATAGCTATCGCGGGTTCGATGGGCCACCACCACCAGCCATTGAAGAACGCGCCTTGCGATTGCGCCGCCCAGATGGTGTTCCCCAACAGCGGCTCACGCAGAGGGCCAAGACCGAGCACTGCCAGGTAGAACGAAGCAAACATCGAAGCGAACACCTGACCGACGAACGCGGCGGCGATGAAGGGCAGCAAGTTGGGCAGAATTTCGCTGAAAATAATCCCTAGATCGCCCATGCCCGACAGCTTGGCGACCGAGACGAACTGGCGTTCCTTCATGGATAGCACTTGTGAACGGATCACCAGGGTCGGGTTCATCCAGGCCAGCAGCACCACGATAAACGCCATCGTATAAATTGTCACATCGCGTTTATCAATCGAACCGGCGATAATGACCTGGATCAAGAAGGCCGGGATGGGGGTCAAAATCTGGCAGATGCCTTTGATGCCCGCATCAATGAAACCGCCAAAGTACGCCGAGGTGAAGCCCAATACCACACCGATCGCGGTGCCCATTGCGCCGGCGATGATGCCGATGAGCGCCGTCTGCCACAGGCCCACGACCATGGCGGCATACAAATCGCGGCCGAAGAAGTCGGTGCCGAAGATGTATTGCGTGCCGGGGGGTTGCTTGGGGCGGACAGCGAGCGGATAGGCGCTCTTCATGTCAATCGTCAGCATACCATGCACGGTGAAGATCGAGAGGGCCAGCACGATGGCCAAACCGATCACCAGGCTTTGGTTACGGCGGAGATACCGCAACATCAGTGTAACGCGGCCGGGCTGGAGCACATCAGGTTGAGACACTGCCAAAGTCGTCATCGCCCCTCTTTTCCTTAATTCGCAATACCGCAAAAGTCACTATTGTCACCCTGAGCGGGTCAGCCCCGTGAGATTCGGCGCGGCGAGAATCCAGCGAAGGGTCTCGTCGCGGCAAGAGATTCTTCGCTGGTGTCACGCCGCAACAAGAGTTCAGGGGCAGACCCGCTCAGAATGACAGCCCGTTGATAGTGAGTTTTGCTCCATTGCTTTAATTCTGTCGGATGCGTGGATCCAGCAATGGGTAAAACAACTCTACCAACACCATCAATGTCGCCACCGCGATGGTAATAAATAGCACGATGCCATAAATGACCAGGAAGTCGTTGGACTGAATCGCCTGCGACAGCACGCGCCCCAAACCCGGCAGACCGAACATGCTCTCGACGATGATATTCGAGGTTACGACCGTGCCGAGCGCCAACGCCAACCCGGTCACCTGGGGCAATAGCGCATTTCGCAGATAGTAATCCTTGAAGATCGCGTAGCCGCCCAGCCCCTTGTGCTCGGCGAAGAGGACGTAATCTTCACCCTGGATCGTCACCCCCATCCCACGCATGGATAGTACCCAGCCGCCGACCGAACCGAGGATGAGCGCCATAGCGGGCATGATTTGATGCTTGATTACGTCCCAGATGAAACTCAGCGAAGTCCAATCGGGCACCAGGCCGGTGGAATAGGCGCTGCCCAACGGCAACAACTTCAAACGGAACCCGATGAAAAACAGCAACAGCACGCCCATGAGCACTGGGGGTACGCCCATCAAAAGCACAAACGGCGTCGCGATGCTGCGCAGCCAACCGGGCGCGCGCGGCCAGGCCGCTGCCGCGCCCAGCAAGTTACCGATCACGAATGAGAGGATCGTGGTGATCAACAAAAGACCAATGGTCCAGGGCAGCGACTCCATAATCAAGTCTATCACCGTCTTGGGATATTTGTTCAGCGAAACGCCCAAATCAAAACGGGCGATGCTGGAAACATAATCGAAATACTGCTGGATCAAAGGCTTGTCGAGGCCAAATTTGGTATTGTAAGAGGCGACAATGGTTTCCAGATCTTGTGGGGAAAACCCTCCGATGCGCGCCAATTCGGCAAAACGTTCCCGAATTGGGTTTCTGGGCGAGAGCCGCGGGATAAAGAAGGTGATTGTGGAGGCAGCCCAAATCACCAAGATCAGGAAAAGTAAACGGCCAATGACTTTTCTAAGACTCATGGTACTGCTCCCAGGATAGAAAGCTGCGTGGCACAGATACTGTGCCACGCAGCTATGAGCCAGAGCCTACTTCTGGACGCCCTTGAGGCTGGTGATGACTAGCATACCAGTATGGTGCCAGAAAGCGCCATTGCAGCCAACACCCAGGTTGGCCTCGGTGGGCCAGTTCGTCCAATAGGTCTGGTTGTAGGGGATGCGATGCAACCACTGGATGATGGGGATATCCAGGACATCCCGCCAGTAAATTTCCATCGCCTTGATGGCCAGATCGGTGAATTTCGGATCGTCGGACGACAGCGGCGCCATCGCATCCACGATTTTGTCGTATTCCGGGTTCTTGTAGCGCGAGAACCGGTTACTGCCCGCCGTCGTGCCGATAGCCGCGCTGTAACGACCGTTGTACAGATCCAAAGTCGCGGCCGGATCAATCAGGCTGGCGCCATGACCGAACATGTACAGGCCCGGCTTGCCGTCCGCCATGTTGTTGTAGGCGTCCGTGCCAAAGTTGACGTTGGCATCGAAGCCGCCCTGGCGCAACATCTCGACCAAGATGGGGACAATGTCGCTGTGAATGCCCTCGAAACCCTGGATGGTCGCATTGACCGTCTGCGTGCCCTTGGCCCATAGACCAGCCGAATTCTTGGCGAAACCAGCTTCCGTCATGAGCTTGGTGCTTTCGGCGGGGTCAAACTTGGCCGGCAGATACTTATCCACCAACGCCTTCATAGCGGGAAGCTCGGTGAACTTGACCAGGTTGGGATAGAGTGGGAAGGGGTAGATGGTGGAGACCTTGGCGCCCTCATACACCATGTCATTCAGCTTGTTGCGGTCAATCACTAGGCTCATGGCGCGCCGCACGCGTGCATCATCATAGGGCGCGAGCTGGGTATTCACCCACAGCGAGTTGGGCCACCAATCCAGATACCCATAGGGGGGCTTATTGCCGGTGTGCGTCGTGACCTTGGCGTTCTGCTTGAGGATATTGCCGATGACGGCGCTGCGCATATCGAGCGTGGCGTCATACTCATTATTCACGACGCGCTGCGCGACCGTGTCCATGTTCTGGCCGACCTGGCCGCCGATGTTGGTCATCACGATCCGCTTGACATCTGGCACGGCGACTAGGCCCGCCTTGATCGCCCACCAATCTTCACGCAGGTCCAGGATCTTCTGGTTTTGATCCCACACCACCGTGTTATACGGCCCAGAGTGCGGCATATCCAACCCGCCGAGGAAGGCGTTGACATCTGCTTGCTTGCTTAAGATGTGCGCCGGAACGATCGGGATGCCGGTGTCGAATTTTAGCGTCAGCACTTCGAACTTGAAGCGCGGGGCGGGGATCTTGAAGGAAACTACCACGGTGAAATCGTCCGGCATCTTGACTTCTTGCACGAACGTCTTGAATTGGGCATGATAGGGCAGCTTCTCGTTCTTCATCTGCCCCTCGAAGGTGAAGGCCACGTCTTTGGCGGTCAGCGCGGCGCCATCACTCCATTTGGCGTCTTTGCGAACCTTGATGGTCAGCTCGGTAAAGTCCGGCTTGCTGTAGGTCATCGTCTCGGCCAACCACGGCAGTTCCTTGTTGGCATAGATCAGATAGTACGACAAGCCTTCCCACATCATGGCGTTGGCTTCCTGGTGCGTATAGCCTGGGGAGGCCCACGGATTGGTCACGCCGATCGGCGAGCTGATGCTCCAGGCCAGATTCAAGGTTTTGCTGCGCGGCACATCTTTCAAGGGGCCGGCGGATAGCGCCGCCGGTGTTGCCGCCGCTTTGGGGGTGTCGGCCGCTTTAGGAGCCTCCGTCGCCTTGGCGGCCGCGGGCGCCGGCTGCTGCACTGGCGCCGGTTGCGCGCACGCAGTCAGCACAAACACAAGCGCGGTCAAGATCCAGAGTAGCTTGATTTTCGACATGGTGACATTCTCCTCAGTGAATTTGATGGACCAACCCGAACGTCTGCTTCGAACCGCAAGTGTATTTTGCTGGGCGCCTCCTTTCTTACACGATGATAGAGATATCCGAGCCAATGACGCGGTTATGTCTCCGCTTTGCTCTTGTCTTGAAGTCGTGTTATGATTCTAATGTGTTTCACGCTGCAAGTCAACAATCCATTATTCAGAAACAAGTAGACGTTGATAAAATGAAAATATCTTTTTGGATCCTGTCGGCGCTGACAGGTTGGATTTCCGGCATCGTGTCTTTATTCGGTTGGAGCTTTCTGTGGCCGAAAATTATCCCGATGACCGATCGCGCCAGCGCGCTGCCTGGTTATTGGAAAGTCTTGCTATTCATCATGGTGTTGATCACACCGATCGCGTTGATCGGCGGTATCGTCGGCGGCAGATTGCCGCGAGAAGGCGGCAAACGCGAGCAATTCCTCTACGCAATGGTTTTCGGCGCGCTGCTGACGCTGGTCTTTGGTTCCTGTGGGTTTTGGTATAGCGGCTGGTAGCCCCAAAAAGCAGCAGATCAATAGCTGACCTTGAACGGGGTACGGACGTCGGCGATCGCCGCCCCGGCGACTTTGATTTCGTCGAGGACGTTTGTCCCCAATCCCAACTGCCGCGCCATGTTCAAATGGTTGTGCACATGCACGAATGGCTCCTTGGGGAATTCGGCCTGCGGATCAAACCCCATGACCGCGGTGGCGACGGCGTCGGCCGCGACCGGATCCTTGCCAGCGATCAGCACGCCCGGCTTGAGCTGATTCAGCCCCTGTACCCAAGGCCCTTCACCACCTTCGACCGTCATAATGCCGTCAATCACCGCCAGATTGACCGGGCGCGCCCGGTTGAGATCCATAATCACGCCGGGCAGCCGCTTGGCCGTTTCAGTCTGCGGCCCATGAAAGCCTGAACGGTATTCATCCTTTTCATTCATCGTATAGAAACGGTAGGGAACCAGACCGACCAGGTTCTTGAGCGAATGCGTGACACCGCACGTATTGTGGCATTTCATCTTGGGGATCGAGACGAACGCGTCAATATCGCTGAGGATATGGTTGAACGTGAACTTGTCATAGATATGGTGGTCGCCCGGCACCGGGGTCGCGGCGAAATCGTTGTAGGGCGTTGTGTCGTTCAGATCCACTAGCGTCGCGCCGAGCGACCTGGCGACCTCGTCCCAGCCATAATCGTGCCAGTGCGCTTTGGCATAAACCGCCTCCACGATATACAGCCTGGTGACGCCGGCATCGCGCAATAGCTGCCCAACCGCCCGCACGACTTCGGGATGGGTGTGATACGTCTCAATCTCGGGCAGTTTGTTGACCTGTTGCATCTGCTGACTGCCCGTCACGTTGATCTTGATGGCCGCCCGGTTGCCGTGCTTGAGGACATCAGCGATGCCGCCGATCTTGTCCAGGGCTGCCTGGACCTGCCGACGAATCAACTTAGGATCATAATTGACAGCTTGTGTGATAACGATAGTAGGCTTTGATCTGGCTGCCTGGGGCGTACAACTGGCGATCAATGCGCCGGCCGTCGCCGCGCCCACCGTTTTGAGAAACGTGCGACGGGAGAATATATGCAATGGATGGGACATAGCGGTCTGCTCCCTTGCAGCAAGTTTGAGCGGCTGAGTTAGCCGCTATTATACCGAGAAATCTCTGGCCGTCAACTCCGTGTTCTCAGGTATGCCGATCAATCCGGGATCCGCTCCAGTCGCCGCCAACTAATCAACGCGCCGGCGCTGGTTTGCATGGACTGTTCCCCGCCATAGACCACGCAGCCGAAATCCTCCGGCAGGCCCGGGATCGGTCAGCGCGATCTGGCGGATGTCCGGCTCTTCCAGCGAAACGTAGGGCAGGCCCGGAAAGACGGTCCGGACGAGGGTTGTCTTGCCCGACTGGCGCGGCCCGGTGAGGGTGATGACCTGGAATTTCTGTGCCAGGGCGATGGCTTTGGCAGCCAGGGTTCTTGCGATCATGTGAACGCTCCATTTGTCGAAAAACCGATGTGCATCCACATCATATCACAGCCTGTACAAATCCGCAATCGGATTGCGGATTTGTACTTTAGTTTCCGGTAAATTTGCGCTGGACAAGGCAGGTCCAGCGCAAGTGGAAGCCGCCAGAAACAGCATAGTTGTTTCTGGGCAGGCGTCCAAGAGCCGTTTTCAACTCTCCGGGCCGCTTTTTAGGCGGTCGCGCCCCGTTTCGTGCGCCGGTGGGCCAGGATGCCGACCGCCAAGTGGGCAAAGACGCTGGCCTTCTGCCGAAGTCGTGCGGGCAAGGGGTAACTTTCGGGAAAAGGCCGGCCCGCCAAGCCCCGGCGGAACCGCCCCGGCGTGGGACGGGGTTGCCGATCCCAAAAGCCGGTCGGGATGGCGGGTGTGGTGGCGGCCAGGTACGTCACCACCGCGCCCGCTAACAGAAGCAGTTCGGGCAGGCGGTAGCGCGATTCGGCGGCGGAGACGAATTGGCGCGCCCTATTGAGTATTTGCTTGCCGGCCAGAGGAATCTGTTCCACGGGCCAGCGGTCCCGATACAGGCCCCGCCAGGCGGGCCCGGAGAGCTTGACCGGTGAGGCCAGCAGCCAGGGGGTGCGAAAGCGCGGATCATAGATGGCTGCGACGTTGAACGTGGGTGCCGTGGCGCGGACTTTGACTTCCGGCAGCACCAAATCGTCCCAGTACTCGGCGCGCAACGCCACGCCGTCCTCGGTCCAGTGTTCGGTGCGATCCGGCGGCGTGGCCGGAATCAGTTTGCCTTTGCGGGTGCGGGCCAGCGGCCGCACCAGGACCCCGTATGCAGCAGCGGGGCCTTTGCCCTTGGCCGGCGGCAGCGTGTTGCGCCGCGCCGTGAAGTTCTCGGCCAAGCGCACCACATAGCGGTCGAGGCCGGCCGCCTGCAGGGCCTTGATCTTGAAGCCAGCAGCGAACACCGGCCTTTCATCGGCGGCCAAGGTCGTTTGGACGCGCGCTAGCAGCGGCGCTTGCAGCGCCGTTTCCGAAGCCTCCGCGGTCGCCGGCCGGACGATGGCCGTCGGCAGGGCGCCGCGTTGGCCCTTGATCTGCCCGATGCGGGCGATTAGCCCGACGACGATGGCGGGCAGCGCTTTGCCAGCTTGGGGCTGAAAGCGCTTGGTCCGACAGTCGCGCAACTGCAGCCGCCAGAACGCCGTGGTGTCGACCGCTTTCGGCGCATAGCCGTCGTAGCGGGTCTCCTGCCACTCGTGTTCGGCCAGCACATGCGCACCCCAGGCGGTCAGCAAGCCCGCAATGCACCAATGGCCGGCATGTAGGGCCGCCCAGACGCGGCGCACCGCTGGCGGGACCAGGCCCACGGCCTGCAAAGCCGGAAACACGGCCCTGCGGCTCGGCAGCAAGCTGCCGCTCACGAGCATCCACATGAAATGTAACAGGGCCAGATTGGTACCGATCGTTACATTCTGCGTGATGGCGCATAGCGCCAGCATCGTGTGCTGAACAATCTCGGGCATGGGGTGATCCTTTGGCAAGTTGGGGATGGCTGAATTTCCTGCCATCCTACCATACCCTCAGCCCGTTGTCACGTTCAAGTTAGCGGAAAGTAAAGTTGGCCTGGTAAGACCCCATGGATACCTCCGAAGACGCAATACTCCTTATGCCAACCCCAGCTCCGCCAGGCGATCGGGCTCGCCCAGGTACACGTTCTCGGCCAGGAGCGCTCGCTGCACCTCGCGGATCGGCGCCTGGCGCGCGGTGACCCCTGCCTTGGCCGCCACGGCCGCTGCGGCGCCTGCCCCCTGCCCCAACAGGTAGCAGTGCACCTGGCCGCGAATCACGCCCCGCGGCGTGGCCGAGACGCACTTGCCGCTGGTCACAATCAGGTTCTCTACCTTCTGCGGCAACATGATGCGATAGGGCAGGTCTATCGTGCGCGGCGGGTGGATCACGCCGCCCTTGGGGTGATTCTCGAACGCCGTGCTCACGCCGATGCAATCATCGAACGTGCGTCCCTCTGCGCAATCCCTGGCGGTCAGATCGAAACCGGCGTCGATGAACCGCGTCACGCGTACGCCCACCATGGCGGCCGAATCCGAGACGACCGCCTCCGCAAAGCCGGGCATAGACTTGCGCAGGAAAGCGGCGATGATGGGGATCACGCAGCGCGCATCCAGCTCGGCCTGCGAATGCGTCTTGGGATCCAGGTGATCGATCCGGAAGTTGCACGAGTTGATCAGCACCTGATCGGTGCCTTTGTAGGCGAACAGGCCAAAGACATCCAGATCGCGGCAGAGGCCCCACTCGCGGACATAGTCGCCAGCCGCAATCGCCTCCTTAACCAGGGTCATGTTCCGTCCGCCGCCGTGCGGCAGGTGCAAGACGCCGCGCTCCTTCCAGTTGGCCACGAAATCCTCGAACGGCGTCATGCGGTCGGAGTATTGTTGCCACTCTTCCGGATGATTCTCGAAGTAGGCCACGGTCTTGTCGATATCGACGTGCGACATCAAGAAGAGGAGACTGCCGGAATCGGTCGGCGGTCGCCGGCACGGTGCCCCTGCACGCTCGGCCAGGTCCGCATCGGCCGTCGCATCGACCACGACCTTGCAGAGCACGGCCTGCCGCCCGCCCTTGCTCTCCACGATCACGCCCTTGACTGTGTCCCCCTCGCGCACGACATCCGAGACCCACGTCTCGACGAGGATCTGCACGCCGGCCTCGCGCAGCATCTCGATGAGCACGAGGCGGAAGGCCTGCTGCTCGAAGGGAATCTGAGGCAGCGCGCGCGTGCGCCAGGCCGGGCTCGTCGCGTTTTTGGTGACCAGGCGGTCCAAGACTTCCTCACAGACCCCCTTGACCACCTGGCGTTGATCGCCCGTGAAGATGAAGTTGGTCAGGGACGTCATCAGCCCGGGGGCTGCCACTCCGCCCAGGAATCCTGCGCGCTCGATCAATAGAGTCCGGGCGCCGGCTCGGGCCGCAGCGACCGCTGCCGCCACGCCGGCCGTGCCGCCGCCCGCGACAACCACATCCACTTCATCGAGTACTGGTAGAATCTTTTGGGGTTCAGTAATGTAGCCAGACATGGTTCCTCCTTCAGGCCCTCGTCTCCATGAACTGGAATGCGTACAGGCTGGCCTGGTGCAGGTGGAAGACGAGACGGCAGGGCTTGTTCCACAAGCTGCGCACGTCAGGGTTGCCGCGCCAGGTGACGGTGCGCCAGATCTGCTGCGGATCGTCGGTGCAGGCCGGGTCGCAATCCGCCGCGGCAAAGCCTAGGTACGGCCGGAAGTAGGGATCGAGGATCTCGACTCGCACATACCCCGCAGCGCAGGCGGCGTTGATCTGGAGGGAGTCGCCCTCGAAGACGAACTGCTTGCTGAAGGCGCGACCCAGCTCATAGCTCGGCCGCAGCTCGGCCCAGCCGTCCTCGCGCAGGATCAGCGCCCCGACCGTCCGCTTGCGCTTGGGCCAGCGCCCCAGCGCGTGGCCCAGGGACTCCCACTCCGCCCGCTGGCTGCGGTAGGTCTCCTCTGGCACCAACGCGCGCTGGGCGCCGGGGCTTTTCACGAACCAATGCTGCTTGTCGGGGCAGGCAGTGTAAGGGATGTGAATCTTGCCCCGGTAGAGGAGTTGCTCGCCCGCGCTGAAGCAGGCGTAGCCCCAGTCGCTCGACCCCGGCGGCCCATTAGGGACCCAGGCGCCGGGCCCGCCCACGCGTTGCCAGCGCTTGCCATCACGGCTGCTGTATAGCCCCAGGCGGACGTGGAATTGGTCGCGCCAGTTGGCGCCGTTCTGGGTGTTCGCGCACCACACCGGGTCTGTCATCGCTTCGCCGGTGATGCCGATGTACAGCCCGCCGATCTTGCGGATCGACATCTCATGGAATTCCAGGTGCGGCGGGAGGTTCGGATCCCAATCCGCCGAGATGACCACCTCTTTGGGCGACCAATTGATGAAATCGGCGCTCTCCTGGCGGCCGATCTGCCGGGTGCGCGGGCCGTGGTGCCAGTGATGCGAATACTGGCCGTAGCCGATCCAGCGCTGGATGGCCTCGTCCCAGATGATGCGCATATGGTGCTGGTGCCGCCACTGCGTGTCCTCGCTGAGAGTCCGCCACACGATGCCGTCAGGCGAAGCGGAGACCTCTGAGAGGATCGTCTGTCCCAGTTCACGGGCGCGGCCGTAGGGGCAGTTGAGCAACAAGTACTTCTTCTCCGGGTCGTTCTGATCGTGGTTCAGCACGACCGTGGTCGCCGCCGTGTCGCGGGCGACGATGTTGGTCGCCGTGTGCTCCTGGTAGGGCAGGCAGCGCTCGCTCAGCGGCTTGGTCCAGTGCAGGCAGTCGGTGGATTCGGCGTAGCAGAGGACCTGACCGGTGTTGAAGGGATCGCCGCTCAGCGATTGGGTGTACCACATCTTGAACTTGCCGTCCGCGGGATCGCAGAGCGTCCCCGCGGTGATCGGGTTATCGTGCATTTCCCAGGGCAGATCACCGACCTCGAGGATCGGCTGGTCGGGCCGGTGCGGGGATGGGAAGACGCGCTCCACCCCTTCCAGATGATCCAGCATATAGTTATCGAGGAAGAGCTGGCGCTGGGTGCCGATATGGGTGAACGGCAGCGCATAGTCGGGCGAAAAGTAGGGATAGGTGCGCTCCACCGGCCGCTTCCCCGCCAGGGTATCCCCGATCTTTTGCTGTAGATCCAGGGGTTCGGTCGGACTCTTTTTCTCGGGATACTCCATCATGCTCTCCTTCTGTCAATACTCGTGCTGCAACACAGCTCCTATTCGAACCGGAACGCATACAGGTCCGCATCGAGCATCTCGAAGAGCACGCAGACCGGCTGCCCGCGCAGCGCCTGCAGGTCGCCAGCCTTCCAGTACACCGTGTGCTCGACGCTGTTGGCATAGACCGCCTCGCCGTCGTCGAACCCATACCCGGGCAGCAGATGCTTGGGCAGGAGGTGCGGCGCCAGGGAGGGCGTGCTGCCGTTGTAGGTCGGCACCGGCCCGGCGGGGGCCAGGGCCACGCGCACGCTGCCCCGCGTGGCATCGACATTGAGCTGCAGCACCGCTCCATCGACGGTGACCGGCTGGCTGATCAGCACCTCTTGCTGGTTGCGCGCCCGCAGGCTCACATAGCGATTGTGCTTTTGGGTGTACAGGGCCACCTGGTGGCGCGGCGTGCGGTCGCTGTAATAGGGCGTTTGCTGCGCATTGTTCCGCGTGATCAAGTGGTCGCCGTTGATCACGCAGATGTAGAACCAGTCCTCGTCGCCCATGGCGATCGGCGGCAGCGGGAAGATGACCAGCCGGTCATAGCTGTCGTCCTCGGTGCCGTGAGGGATCCATGCCTCTCGGCTCGAGGTGCGGTCCCAGGTCAGGCCCCCATCGCGGCTGAGGGTGATGCGCATCTCGTTGGTCCCCTTGCGGCACCAGGGCCAGATGACGGGGTGCTCCGGAGTCTCGGTCCAGTTGGGGCCGGCATCCGGGTGCGCCCGATCGGAGTGGAACCAACTCAAGAGCCCCATGACCACGCCTTCGGCGCAGAACGGCGTCAGGGCCATCGGCTCATCATAGCGCTCGGCGGTGTGCGGATCCAGGGCATCGGGGTAGAGCACCGCTTGCGAGGTCCAGTGCACCAGGTCTTTGGAGGCAAAGCGGCCGATCTCGCGCGAGGGGATCCAGTGCGGCCACACGCCCTGCTCGATGGCCACCCACTCCTGGTGGATATCGTCCCAGTAGCTCAGGAGGTTGCGCCGGGGATCGAGGGTGCTCCCCGTGTCCGTCAGCTTGTCGCGCCAGTGGGGCTCGTGGATAAAGTCGGGCAGCTCGGCGGCGAAATAGCCCCGCGGCTCCAGCCAGACGGTGGAGGCGATGTCGGCCGCCTCCTTCTGCTGCGGCGCGAGCCGCAAAACCCAGCGCTTCGCCGGATCCTGGACATTGCCGTAGAGCCTCAAGTCCTGGATGACCACGAACGGCACGCCCAGGTTGTTGTGGCGGGTGCTACCCGCCGGCGAGGGGTAGGGCGCGTTGCGCTGCCAGTCAACCCCCGCCGGGCCGTCCAGCAGGCCGAGGTCGGGCTTTTACCAGTGGATGCCGTCGGCGCTGGTGGCATAGGCCAGGCGCGCAAAGCGGTGGTGCGCGCGGTCCTGGCGCAAGCTGGGCTTGGCGATCGCTCGCCCGGCATCCAGGTCCCAGTACATGGCGTTGTAGAAGCAGACGAACGAGCCGGCCGGCCGGCGCGTGATGCACGAAGGGGCCACGCCCCCCGTTTCCCAGGGCTGGTCGGCCCTGAGCACCAGGCCGTGGGCCCGGGGGTGGTGCACCATCCGGTCCAGGCCGGTGGTCCGCGCCAGGTGATAGTCATCCAACAAGAGCTTCCAGGGGTTGCCTTGAGCCATCGCTTACGCGCCTCCCTCGCGGGATCGGGCGCCTGCGCGCCTCTGTCCCGCCTACACATTAGTCCTGAATCGTCCCCACCAGCACCAACTCGCTGCAGTTTGAGAGCGGGCCGTCGACCGTCTCGCCGCCCGCCACGTAGAGGGTGTTCCCCACCAGGGCGCAACGCACGTCATTGTTGCCCGTGGGCAGACGCTCCTCCAGGATCCGGTAGCGGTCGCTCGGGATGTCATAGACCATAACGAGATCCGAGTATGAGCCGATCATGCGCTGCCGCCAGGTACCCTGCTCCAGGAGCGGACTCGTTTGGTAGGCAAGGCTCACTCCCTGCACCTCTACCGAAAGCCCGCCGCCCAGGAGGATGATCGACTCCCCATAGGCCGCCGCACACCAGCCGGAGGCCAGGAACGGTGCATCCGCCAGGCGAGTCCAGGCATCGGCGGCGAAATCATAGCGCCAGGCGCGGGAGAATTTGCGAATCCGACGCTTCCCCTCTTCCGTCCAGCACTCATAGCCCCCAAAGACGTAGGTAGAGTCGCCGGCGCTCGCAAAGGCAGCGCCGACGGGCGAAGCGAAGGGCAGCGGCCCCATGTCGCGCCAACCTGCGGCCAGATCATCCAGATCCAGGACTTCATACCACCACGCCCATCGCCCCGCCCTTGATGAAGGTGGGCATCCAGCGGCCGCGGTTCCACGTGATGCGCAACATGCCAACCCCTCCTTGCGTGTGGGTTTTGCTTCTAGAACACCCCCAGCAGCTTGCCCCGCCAATACGCGTCCAGCCAAAAGACCACCACGCGTGTGCTGAAGAAGCCGCTCGGGGGGTTTTCTCGGTTCTCTGGGGCCATTTGCTCCGGACGCAGGTAGATCAGGCCATCGGTGCGCTCCTCGGTCACCGCTGCGAGGAGCTGGCTGCCCACAGCCGTAGCATTCGGGTCGTAGCCTAATTCCTGGACGAGCATGGCCAGGTTGGCGATCATGACCGTCGAACCCGGATCGCGGGCGTCGGTCTTCCAGTAGCCGTGATGCACGTCATCGATGGGCCCCGGCTCATACTTCTCCACCAGCCCCGCCTCGGTGAAGGTACCCATGCGCACGCACAAACCATCCTCCTGGATCGTGCTCTGCCCGGCGCGCCAGCACTCCCTGATCAGGCGCTCCCAGTCGGTCGCGTCCTTCAACTCGGTCTCGCGCATGAAATAGTCATAGATCTCCGCCCAGTGATAGAGCTCCTTGATCTCGCCGCGCGGGCCGCGGTGCATGCGGATGGCGCCATCCTGGAAGCCCTTGCGCACCAGGCGGTGGCATTCGTCGCGCAGAACCGTATCACCCGTCATGCGGTAGGCGATGTGCATGCCGATGGGAATCTTCAGGCTGCTGGGGTTCAGCACCTGGCCGATGGCCTGCCACTTTTCGCCCAGATAGTCATACTGGTAGTTGTGGTTGATCCACCAATGGCCGTGGGCTTGCAGGGCCTCAGCGATGCGCTTCTTTGCCGGCTCATCGGCCAGGTACTGGTAGTAACGCCAGAGGGCGATCACCGGAGAATAGGCCTGGTCGACGCTGGTCTCGGTATAGTTGCGGTCCACGGCGTTCTCGCCCTTGAGTGCTCCATAGGGCTTGGGCCAATAGCCGCGCTCCAGCCTGGCCCCTTCATCATAGGGGTACATGCTGGCTGCATACGCTTTGCCGGCTGCCGCGCGCGCTTCGGGGGACTGAGTGGCTCGCCAGCGCCACACCTGGGAGATCAGATAGCGGTTGCCGACATAGTTGGCATCCTCGTACATAGCATAGGCAGGCGTCCCGGCCAGGGGGTGCCATTTGAGGCCTTTGCGCTGCCGCCGCTCCTTGTCCCTGCGCACCGCATCCAGCATGTCTTCTGTAATCGGACGGCGATCCGGATAGGTGAGCGCGTGGCGGATCAGGCCATGCTGATCCATGGCTTGCTCCAGCACGATGCGGTTGAACAATGCGGCTCGCTCGGCGAGATGCATCTCGGACATTTCCCCGCCCCATCGGTCATCAGTGCCAGCAGTTCCGTCAGTTTCCTCGGCCCCCCGCAGACAGGGACCCCTGTCTGCAGGCCAAGGCTTCTCTCACTTGCGACCGCTCGCTGAACGCGGGTTGAGGGCGTCGTTCAGGCCGTCGCCCAAGAAGTTGATGCCCAGGGAGACGATGCCCACCACCAGGCCGGGCGCCACCGTCAGCCACGGGCGATAGCGCCAACTGAGGCGGTTGTCGTTGATCATGGCCCCCCAGCTCGCCTGCGGAGGCTGGATGCCGATGCCCAGGTACGAGAGGCCCGACTCGGCCACGATGGCGCTGGCGAAGCCGAACGTCACGGCCACCACGATCGGCCCCAGCGCGTTCGGGATCAGGTGCCGCAGCAGGACACGCGTCGGGTTGACCCCGACCGCGCGGGCGGCCTCGATGTATTCCTTCTGTCGCAGCGAGAGGATTTGGCCGCGGATCAGGCGCGCGTAGCCCGGCCAATGCACCAGGGCCAGCGCGCCAAAGACGACGATAAAGTCGATATAGGTCGTCGTCCTGAAGAACGAAGAACCGGTCTGCTTGTACATCTGGTCGACGAAGACGGTGATCGGCTCGCGGACGCTCGCCGCGAGGAGCGAGGCGAAGAGGATCTCGGGCACCGACATGATGATGTCGATGATGCGGCTGATCAGCCAGTCCACCCAGCCACCCAAGTAGGCGGCGATGGAACCCAGGATGACGCCCAGAAACAGGGAAGTAAAGGTGGTCATGATGGCCACGATCCCGGCCGTACGCGCACCCCACAAAATGCGGCTCAAGAAATCGCGCCCCAGGTCGTCAGTGCCCAATAGATGCTTCAGGCTCGGGCCCTTGGCTACCTCGTCGAGGTTTTGCAGCATGTACGGGTAGGGCGCGATAGCGGGTCCGATCACGGCCAGGGTGACCAGGCTGAGGAAGATCAACAGCCCGATGACCGAGAGGCGGTTGTGGATCAGGCGTCGGAACGCGTCGCCCCACAGGCTGCGTTGCTTGGTAAGGCGCTGCTGCGCTACCGGCCTCGCCATCCCGCTGGGCGCGGCCGCTGGTGTATTTTCAGCCATGGATACCTCCGACGCTATCCGCTCCGTACCCGGGCGAGGCCGGTCCCGGCCTCGCCAACTTGATGTGGCTGCGCCCAGGTCCTCTCATTTGTACACCACCCGGGGATCCAGCAGCGGATAGATGAGATCTACGATCAGATTCGCCAACATGGTGAAGATCGCGATCAGGACCACGCAGGCATAGATGGTCGTGAAGTCGCGGCCGGAGAGGGCGGTGCTGAACACACGACCAAAGCCGGGGATGTTGAACATCGTATCCAGGAAGACGGTGCCGGTGATGAAACTCGAAACCATCATCCCCAACGCCGTGACTACCGGGATCGCCGCGTTTTTCAGCACGTGGCGGAGCACCACGGCCCTCGGCGGCAAACCTTTGGCGTGCGCCGTCCGCACATAGTCGTTGGTCAAGACGTCGAGCACACCGGCGCGGGTCTGCCGGATGATGGTGGCCATCGGCCCCAGGCACAGCAAGAAATAGAACAAGAAGGTGCTCGGGGCGAAAGGCCCCTGAAACCCGCGCGGCACGGGCATCAGGTGCAGATAGAGCACCAGGATGATCATCAGCAACGGCCCCAGCACATAGATCGGCACGGCGTTCAGGAACAGGCTGGTGCCGACGATCGCATAATCGAGCCACGTATTGTGTCTGAGGGCCGCGACGGCCCCCAATGGGATGCCGACGACAAAGAGGATCAGGCCCGCCCCCGCCGCCAGCAGCAGAGAGGTCGGCAGGCTCTTGCTGATCAGGTAGAACACGGGTACTTTGGTTGCGTACGACATGCCCAGGTCGCCATGCAGCAGGTTGTCCAGATAGGCGCCGAACTGCACGAGGAGGGGCCGATCCAGGCCGTAATCGTGTCGCAAGCGAGCCATCTCCTCTTCGGTGACGTTAAGGCCCATTGCCATCTGCTGCCGCGCAATCAGCTTGGCCGGGTCCAGCGGCCCATAGTAGCCGAGCACGAAGGTCAGGAAGAGGACGCAGAGCAGCGTCGGGATCATGATGGCGATGCGGGCCATCGCATATCTGAACATGTCAGCCCTCCTATCAGTTCAGTGTTCCTGGGCGTCCGATTCCATGCTGGGATCCCACATCCGTTGGATGGACCCCAACCGGTCTTCGATCTCCAGCCGGGCTTCCGGCCCCGGCACCGGCCGGACCTCCGCCAGCGCCTTGATGAGCTCGCACATGTAGAGATAGCTGCGCAGCGGGACGTCGGGCGGTACGGCGTGATCGATGCTCGGCAGATAGCCGCCCTGCTCAATCAGCCAGGGTACCTTGCGCATGACCTCGATGAAGGTGCGCTCCCGGCTCCGGATCTCGCGCTTGTCGATGCACCCGAAGAACCCCAGCCGTTTGCCGTACTTCTGCCGGTAGGCGATGACGTCGTTGGCGGCCGCAGCCTCGATGGGGAAGGTGGCGTCGATCCCAGCCTCCAGCCACAGCGGGATCAACTGTGCTACGCAACCGTCGGAATCGACCAGGACGACGGACACGTTGTGCCGCTTGAAGAACGCCACCAGCCGCTTATAGCGCGGCAGCATGAACTCCCGGAACATCGCCGGCGAGATCATGGACGCGGTCTTGTAGCTCATGTCCTCGTTGAGCATCACGGCATCCAGGCCCACATCCCGGAGCGCGCGCTCCAGAACCTCCATGATGAACTCCGTGACATGCTCCATCATGTCATGCACCAGCCGCGGGTCGTCGTAGAGCATCCGGCACAGGTCCTCGAAGCCCACCCAGTCGCGCGCCTTCCAAAAGAGGCTGTTGACGGTCATCATGATCGGATCGTCGCGCTGGCGCAGCGCGGCGGCCTGCGCATCCCAATTCTCGGGGTAGCGGACGAGCGTGGAGGGATCGAAGCGCGGCCGCATCTGCAGCCAGTCGGCCCGGGTCCTGACAGGATGGGCGACATAGCTGCGCGTGCGGAAGCCAGGCGTGTTCAGATGCGCGCCGGCATCCAGCATGGTGATCCCGTTGGCATCGCTCCAGACTCGGCCGCGCCCGGTCTCTTCCAGGATGCGCTCCTCGAAGGCAGGATAGATGCCGAGGTTGACCGGCACGACCGCCTGCCAGAAGCTCGGATCCATGCCCACAAAAGCGCGCAACTCCGGCGGATAGCTGTAATCGCCGGCTGCGGACATGCGCGGCAGTCCCTGCAGATACCAGGCCTCCATCGTCGCCCGCCGCGGCAGCCCGAACTCGTAGTAGACGCGATCGGGCGCGCCGAAGGTGAGCGTCCTGACAAACCGCTCGCGCGGGGTCATCGCCATCTTCACGCTCCGACGTAGATGGCGTGCAGCCGGCAGTCCTCCGGCCGTATCCCCTCGAACTGCACGTGGATCCGGTAGGGACCTGCATCGGGCAAGGTATCGCCGGCCCGCCAGCGCAGCGGAAAGCGGAAGCCGTCGGCGGCCATCACCGCCGCGTCGTCGCCGCTGTAGCCAGGCACCGGCCGGAACCCGGCATCCATCAGGCCGATGCGCAGTTGGCTGTGCGGGCCCAGCCCGCTGGCGTTGGCGTACAGCCGCGCGCTTCCCGCCACGACCCGGATCGGACAGGAGAGCGCTTGCGCGTTGTCGGGCCCGAACGGCCGCAGCATCCCCAGCCGGTCGCGCGGCCAACTGACCATGCGTACGCCGCTGCCCTCGGTGCCCCGCCAGTTCGAGTACCAGTAGAGGGTGCGATCCCCGACGTTCTCCATGCCCTGACCCTGCATCAGTGCGGGGCCGAAGCCGAGCGGCGCCTCAGGCTGCTCGCGCGCCGGCACGATGCGAAAGCCGGAGATCGGCTCGTAAAAGTGGATGGCATCGTGTGTCAACGCCAGCCCCAGGTCCATGGTCACGAAGCGGCGCTCGCCGGTGGAATTGCCATGCCACTGGCCGTAGATGCCCAGCATCACGTTGCCGCGATGCCACAGAGCAGCTCCCAGGTGCACCTCTTCGGCATTGTTCCAGCCGTCTTCCGTGGCAGGACCGCCAAGGTCGGGCGCCCGCCGCAACCCGAGCGCGCCACAAGGCGACCAATGCTCGAAATCCTCCGACGCATAGGTGACCAGGTGCCGGCGGAACCGCTGGGCGTCATAGCCGCGGCCCTGGCCATTGACATAGTACAGGCCATTGTGCCTGGCTACGCCGGCCATCTCCAGGAATGGGCCGACCGGATTGAGGGGCGACGGCGTCCAGCGCAGCCCGTCGGGGCTAAAGGCCACACAGAAGTGCATACGGCCGCCCAGGCCCGACTCCGCCTCGGTCAGGAAGGCCTCGTAGGCCATCTTGTAGCGCCGCGCCGGGTCAGGTGCATCGGGATCGTAGCACACCGCGGCCGTCGACCAGAGCGTCGACGCGGGGAAGTCGCAGATGTTGTTCGACTTCGATCCATTGAACTCCACCAGGCCGAGATCCGGCTTCTCCCAGGTCACGCCATCGCGACTGGTGGCATAGCAGATGCAGCAGTACTTGCGCTCGAAGCCGATGGTGTTCTGCAGCGGCCCGTAGTTGCCGTTGTACCACATATGGAACGTTTCACCGATCCGGATCACCGTGCCGTAGTAGAGGATCACCTCATCGTGCGAGCCGGCCGGCCCCGGACGGAGCACCAGGCGCGGCTGCTGGCCCGGCGCCAGGTGCGTCCGGACGTTGCACTGGAAGGGAAAAGCCCAACTGTCGAAACCGAAGAGCACGGCTTCAGTGAGCGGCGCCGCGTCGGGCATGGCGGGAAGCAGAATACGCGGAGCGTCGGTGTGTGTCATGACGGTCTATCCTCGCTTTGTTGAGTGCGGAGTGTCTGAACGCGCAGCCAGGATGCCCACTACCGTTTGCCGCGCCGCGGGTCCAGCGCGTCGATCAAGCCATCTCCCAAGAAGTTGATGCAGAGGGTAAAGATCCCCAGCACCAGGGCCGGCGTCAGCACCAACCAGGGCTTGCTGCGCCACAGTTGCAGGTTCGAGCTGAGCATGTTGCCCCAGCTCGCGCCCGGCGGCTGGATGCCTACGCCCAGGTAGCTGAGGGAGGCTTCCAGCGTGATCGCTCCCGCAAACCCGAAGGTTGCCGCCACGATGATCGGCCCCAATGCGTTGGGTACCAGGTATTTGCAGATGATCCCGGATTCGGTGAGGCCGACCATGCGTGCGGCCTCGACGAACTCCTTTTTCTTGAGCGACAGGATCTGCCCACGGATGAGGCGCGCATATCCGGGCCAGAAGACGAAAGCCAGCGAACCGAACACCAGGAAGTAGTCCAGATAGGTCGTGTTCTTCAGGATGTCCCACTGTGTCTGCCTGTAGAGCGCCTCGACGTAGTCAGCCACGCGACGCTTGACGACAGCATCGACCATGGCCGCCAACAACAGCGATGGAATGGCCATCACCACGTCCGTCAGACGCATGATCAGCCAGTCCACGCGACCGCCGCCGTACGCCGCGATCGAGCCCAGGATGACACCCAAGAGAATGCTGGCCGATGTGACGATGACGGACACGGCCACGGCCGTGCGCGCGCCGTACATGATGCGGCTGAGGAAGTCACGCCCTACATCGTCCGTTCCGAGCAAGTGGTCCAAAGTAGGTGGTTCGGCAACCCGCCGCAGGTCCTGCTTGAGGTAATCATACGGGGTCAGATACGGTCCGAACAGACCGGTGAAGATCAAGACGAGCGTGCCGATCAGCCCGATGATTGCCAGCCTATTATGCATCAACCGACGCATCGCATCGCCGGTGAGGCTGCGCGAGCGACGTGCGCTGACCGGGCCCGCGGCCAGAATGCCTACGGGTTCCGACGTGGATCGCCGGTGTTGTTGTGTCACGGTTCCTCCCCCGCGCCTTGCACGCCTATTCCAGGGTCACCCGCGGATCCAGGAATGGATACAGCACGTCGACCAGGAGGTTGCTCAGGATGATGGCAAGGGAGCTGAACATCGTGCACGCCAGGATGGTCGGGAAGTCACGGCTTTGGATGGCAGTGGTGGTAATGTTCCCGAAGCCAGGGATGGCAAACACACGCTCCAGAAACACGGACCCGATGACGAGCCCTTCGACGATCAGGCCAAACGATGTGATGACCGGCAGCATGGCGTTCGGCATGATGTGCCGCAGGACGATCAGCCGGTTTGTCAGCCCCTTGGCACGCGCGGTGCGCACGTAGTCCTGCGACAACACCTCCAGTATCCCTGCCCGCGTCTGCCGGATCACGACGGCCAGAGGGCCGAGCGCCATCAAGATGATCGGGAGGATGGATTGGACCTGGAATGGCCCTCGCCACCCCCAGCCCACCTTGAGCACTTTCAGCTCCAGCACAAAGAGGATCATCAGGAGTGGAGCGAGCACAAAGACCGGGATCGTGCGCAAGACCAGAGTTCCGCCTACAATCAAGTAATCCGTGGTGGTATTCGAGCGCAAGGCTGCCACGATGCCCAGCGGTACACCGATCAGGAACACCAGCACCGCGGCGGCCAGGCCGAGCTGGATCGAGACCGGAATGGCGACCTGCAGACGGGGGCCGATCGGATTGCGTGCAAAGTCCACGCCGAAGTCACCCCGTGCGAACTTCACCAGGTAGTCGCCGAACTGCACCAGCAGCGGCCGGTCAAGTCCGAAGTTGTGGCGCTCGATGTTGATGCGCGTCAGGTCCCAGGTGTTGTATTCCATGTAGAATCGCAGCTTGATCGGGTCGCCGGGGCCATAGAAGCACAGGACGAAGACCACGAACAGGACGACGACCATCGTCGGGATGATCACGAGCATGCGGCGGCCGAGATAGCTGAGCATCCTGTTCACCTCCGTCTGGGCAACGACATCAACTCACCTGCGTGCGGAATCGAGCCTTCAGGCAGTCAGGCGCATGGACAGCGCAACCGGCTGAAGCCTCGATTCCAGCCGCCCGTGGAAGCCTAACGATTCGCGATATATGTCAGATTCGGCCCGGTGAAGAAGCTATAGGGCGTCTCAGAGTTGTTGATGCCCACGTTCTTCAGCCAGGGCTGGACGAACCAGTAGCGATCCTGCGCGATGTACGGTATGATCATGTAATCGTCTGCGAAGAGGTTGTGCGCCTTGACGGCTAGCTCGCAGAACTTGGGATCGGTGCGCGGCACGCGATCGGCCGCAAGGATGGCCGCGTCGAGGGCGTCATTCTTGTAGCCGCCCATCAAGCCAGGAATGAGCCCCTTGGAGTAGCCCAGATTGTACAGCAGGTTGATCGGATCCGGGATATAGGCTGTCATGCTCAAGCGGCCGATCGGGACCTTGGCGGCTTCGTCGGGCGGCAACGCCTTAGTGATGATCTCGACGTTCGTGATACCCAAGTTCTGCCGCCACATCTCGACCATAATCTGGGCGGCACGCGCGACATCCGAGATGCCAGTTGCCGTCAGTATGATCTTCGGCACTTTGTCGCCTGTGGGGCCATATTTCGACTTGGCCAACTCTTCCTTGGCCAGGGTTGGATCATACTTGAAGTATGTGCCAGCAAGTGACTCGTTGTAGCAGGCCACCGCAGGATGGAACAGGCTCTTCCACGCTTTGTAGGTTCCCAGCGTCGAGACCTGCGCGATCTGATCCATATCCACGGCGTGCTGCAGCGCCTTGCGCAGCCAGGGATCATCCGTCAGGTTGCGGTTGATGAACCAGTACCAGTAGATCACGAACGGGACCGGCTTGTACACCGCGCCGTTGGGCAGCCGCTTCTTGAATTCGGTGACGGTGTCGGAGCCGAGGACATACGCGGCATCGGCCTCTTTGTTCTCCATGGCCACGATGATGGTCTGTGGATCGAGGATGGAGCGCAGCTCGATGCGCTCGATCAGCGGCTTGGTGCCCCACCACTTGGGGTTCAGCACGATATTGTACTCGTTCTTGGCGTTGTCCCAAAGCTCGATCTTGTAGGGCCCGTTGACCGCGGGATTCCCGGCGAAGTACTGGGCGAGCTTGTTCTCGGCCACGGCCTTCTCGATTTCGTCCACGCGCGCCACACCCGACCAGTGCAACGATGTCCGGTAGGCGAACATCGGATCGGGCTGCGCCAGGGTCACCTCCAGGGTCGAATCGTCCTTGGCGACCAGGCCTGCCAGCGAGACCTTGGTGCCGCTGACGATCTGGCTGAAGCCGACGACCGGCCCCAGCACATTGTTGATCTGGGTATTGAGCGTGCGCGGGTCAGCATTCCACTCCCAAGTCGCCTTCACGTCCGCAGCGGTCACCTTCTTGCCATCCGACCACACCGCGTTCGGGTTGATCTTGAACGTGTAGACGGTGTTGTCGGCGTTGGCTGACCACGAAGACGCCAGGCCGGGCATGAGCTTGTTGTCCTTGTCCGTGACCAACAAGGTCATGTAGAAGAGCTGCGACCATTCGCGACCGAGATCACCCTGGAGATGGGGCGCCGGCGCATTCAGGTTGCCGCGCTCGTAGAGGAACTTGAGTGTTTGCTTCGGTGCGGCATCTGCCGGCTTGGCAGCCGCGGCTGCCGCAGGTGCGGCTGTCGGTTGGGCTGCTGCTGGCTGAGGTGCAGCGGTTGCCTTGGCTTCCGGTGCAGGCGCTGCCGGCGCGGGAGCGCATGCGACCATCACCATAGCGACGAGAACCAGCACGGATATGAGTGTCCACAGACGCTTTGCCGGTAACATGGCGATTGCCTCCTTGTGTGTGGTTGTAGGATGCGCTAAATCTCGCCCAGTAGAACGCACACGTTGTGCACGACCTGATCTGGGCTCTTGCCGTGGCCTCACCCCCTTTCCGTGAGGGGAACCAGGCAGTATCAGTCGATCGCAGATTCAAGCTCAGAGGGGATCTGTGACTCCCGACCGCCGGTCTCAGACCGGCTGGGAGCGAGCAACCCGTGCTCTACTCCGAGCCTGGCGCAGGCATCGAGCATCAAGCCAGCCCAAGCTGCTGCAGCCGCGTCTCATCCCCCAAGAGGATGTGGTACTTGGCGTGCAGGATCCGCTGCAGCTCGTATGTATCGATCTCGCGGGGCGTCACCCCGTCTCTGGCTGCCAGCGCCCCAGCTACGCCGGCCGCCTGGCCCATCATGAACACCATCCAACGCACCCGCATGACCGGCGGCTGGACAATGGCCGCCCGCCCCACCATGAGCAAGCCGTCGACCCCGCGCGGCAGGAACTGCCGATAAGGGAAGTCGTACGGCGCCCAGCGCGAGCGGCTTGCCTCTCCCCCTGACTGCACGCGCCGCTCGGGATCATCACCGAGGAAAACCACGTCCTCCTTGTAGCGATTCGCTATCACATCTTCCCGCGTCACCGGATGCTCGCTGATGGCGCTGCGTCCGCCGCGGGCATGGAAGTAGGGCGAGATGATATGCAGATAGCTGTCAGCGAAGCCAGGGACATGGCGGCGCAGGAAGCCAGCGGTCTCGAAGATATACTTGCGCACGCCGATCTCCAGCTCGGTCATGACCTCCGCATCCCCGCTGAGGATCGTCTTGGGGCCCCACACGCCTGTCAGCGCGCCGATCAGACCGTAGCGGCCCGTGGGCAGGGGATCATTCACCTCTTGTACGCCGGAGACGCTTTTGAAGAGTCCGTGATCGCAGGTAACGACTCCCAGGTCGTCGATCTTTCTGACGATGCGGTATTCGCCCGATTCCCAGGCCGGCCGGAAGTAGGTCACCAGGGAGCGCAGCCAGCCCACATGCCGCGCGCCGCCGTAGATCTCATCGAAGCGCGCCTCTGCCCAGGCCAGATCGTCCGCGCTTGGCTCGCGATTGCGCACGCGCTCGAAGTATTCCGGCAGATCGACCCTGCCCAGGGCGAAGAACAATCCTGGATGCGAATAGCCGGTCCCGTCGTCGATCGGCGCGCCGGCGCGGTACGCGATATCGGCGTCGCCCGTGGCATCCACCACCACCTTGGCTCGGATCGCACTGGTCCCGGACTTATTTTCGACCGTCAGTCCGATCACGCGGCTCCCCTCCATGATGGGATCCGAGGCCCATGTGTTGAGGAGCAGCCTCACACCGCTCTCCTCCATCATCTTCAGCCAGACATAGGAGATGACCTGCGAAGCCCGGAAGTAGTGGCTGAGCAGGGGCGCGTTCGTGTATTCCTCGCAGCGCCGCACGAACTCGCCCGGGATGCCGGGCATGCCGGTCTGCTGCCATGGCTCCGGCAGCTCGAGGTTCGGTGCACCGCCTATCAGGCCGGGACCCATGCCGCCGCCCGGCGTGCCAAAACGATCGATCAACATCGTGCGAGCCCCGGTGCGCGCGGCCGCGACCGCCGCAGTGCAACCGGAATGGCCGCCGCCTACGACCAACACGTCAACATCCGCGATCACCGGACCCGACTTGCGGACGCTAATCTTCTCAACCAAGGCATACCCCCTGAAAAGAACAGTCAGTGTAGGATCGTGCCGCCCGAGATGTTGATGAACTGTACGCTGCTCCGCTCAGAATGCTCCGAATCGGCACAGAAGCAATATTCCCACGAGCCCTGTGCCCCTGGCGGGCGGCCATGACGGGCAACGCGGGACTACTTGACCGACGTTCTAGCTCTTCTTGGCGACGTAGCCGTCCATGAAGCTGACCCAGGCCCTGCCCCAGTTGAGGTCGAAGTTCTTCACCCACTTCTGGCGCTGGATGTAGTTCTTGATCCAGCCGAGCGGCAGGTAGACGGCCTCGCCCGAGATGGCCTTCATGACCTTCTGCACGGCGGCGCAGTACTCAGCCCCGGACGGATCGAGCGCTGCAATCGCTGCCGCCTGCGCGGCGATCTCGGGGGCCTCCCACTTGGTAAACCTCGTCACATGCACCCCCGTGGGACTGGTGAGACTGACAGCGTATTGGTGCGGCAGTGCGCCGCCGGCGCTCAGAACTCTGATGTTGATCATCGTCTTGCCCGTGTCGCCGAACTCGCTCTCGGCGTTCTTGATCTCCACGTCCTCGAGGCCGAGGTTGACCCGCCAGTACTCCTGCAGGATCTGGGCGGCGCGGATGCGGTTGGGGTCCGAGCCCGCGGTGCTGATGCGGATCTTCGGCACCTTCCCCGCATACTTGGACTTGGAGAGATACTCCTTGGCCTTGGCGACTTCCATCGGATACGGCTTCCAGTTCGGGTCGTAGCACTTGTAGCCCGAAGGGATCAGGCCACCGCCGAGGGCGGGCGGTTGCTCGCCTTCCCAGGCCGTGTTAGCCATCTTCTCCCAGTCGATGCAGCTAAAGAGGGCCAGCCGCAGGTTCTTATCGTCCGTGGGCGGCTGGGTCACGTCGAGGTCGCAAATCCACACGCCGGTGTTCTTGGTCTCCATGAAGGCGTCAGGCATCTTCTTGCGCAGTTGCACGGCAGGACCGCCGGAGATGAAGTCGGCGATGTCGATATCGCCGCTCTCGAACATCAGCGACAGCGTCTGCTGATCGCGCACAGTGGTGCCTTCGATGCCAGCAATTCCAAATGTGATTTTTGAGACCGCGGTTAGGCGTAGTAGAATCGGGCGACATCTGACGTTAGGAGGCGCCGATGAGTGCGAATCTGTCGCAGGGCCAGCTCAATCAGATTCTAGCCGTGACGTTTGAGACCTTGCCGGAGCATCGCCGCGGGCAGAACTGCGTCTATCGCCTGGCGGATGCGGCCTGGGCGGCCTTTCTGGTGTTTTTCAGCCAGGCGCGCTCGTTTCTGGAACGGCGGCGCGACGCCCACCGGCCGCAGGGCCGGGCCAATGCCGCCCAGGTGTTTGGGGGCGGCCAACGCCGACGGATCCGCAGATCCGGAATCTGCTGGACCCGCTGCGACCGAGTCAGTTCTATGCCGCCTTCCACACGATTTTCCAGCGGCTCAAGACGGGCGGCTACCTCCACGCCTACCAGGCCTTCGCCCATAACTTGCTGGTCGGCATAGATGGGGTGCATTACTTCAGCTCGCACGCCATCCATTGCCCGGAGTGCATCGTCACGCAGCGTGACGACCAAGTCACCTACAGTCATAGCGCCCTCCTGCCGGTGCTGGTCGCCCCCGACCTGGCCCAGGTCATCTCGTTGGAGCCGGAATTCATCACACCCCAGGATGGCGCCACCAAACAGGATTGCGAGCAGAACGCCATCAAACGCTGGATCGAACGCAACGCCCACCGCTTCCAGCCCTTCCCGGTCACCATTTTGGCCGACGACTTGCATTGCAAGCAACCGCTGTGTGCCCTCTTGCGGCACCACGGTCTGAACTTCATCCTGACTTGCAAACCCGACTCGCATCCCACGCTGTATGAGGAAGTCGCGCTCCTGGAAAAGCTCGGCGCGGTGACGCATGTGACGTTCCGCCACTGGAACGGCCGCCGTTATGAACACTGGCAGTGTCGCTATGTCAACCAGGTGCCGCTCCGCCAGGGCCCGGATGCCCTCAGTGTCAATTACTGCGAAGTGACCATCTATGACACCCCCAACGCCCCGCCTGTGTATCACAATAGCTTCAGCACCAACCACCCGATTACCGCCGACACGCTCAAACCGATCATTCAAGCCGGCCGCGCGCGCTGGAAAACCGAAAACGAAAACCACAATACGCTCAAAAACCACGGCTATCACCTCGAACACAACTACGGTCATGGCCAGCAGCACCTGGCCACGGTCCTCATTGTGCTCAATGTACTGGCCTTCCTCTGCCACACCGTCATGGAACTGACCAGCGAGAAGTATCGCCGCCTGCGCGCCGAACTCGGCGCCCGCATGACCTTCTTTGACGACATCCGCACGCTCATGCGCTACCTACCCTTTATGAGCTGGGACGACCTCCTCGACTTCATGTTGATGGGCCTAGGGCTCTCCCCGGGCTGACGAAAACCACATTTGGAATTGCTGCGATTTGTGGGTTCCGGGTGTAAAATTTCGGGGCCGAGGCGCCCTCTACACCACAGAAGAGGCGAAATCGTCAAACACACTCTTTGGAAGTCTCGCAGACTTCGGCAATCTCTTTCACAGGAGGCCCCTTATGGCAAAACAGATTCAGGCAGTCAGCGCCTGCCGCCCCCAGATCATCTTGGGACAACGCGCTACAATGAGCGACCTGGTGGACTTCATCGCCCGCAGTACGGGCTTGAACGAAAGCAGCATCCGCCAGGTACTTTTGGAATTGCGGGACGCCACCCTCTTCTTCAACTTGCGCGGCCAGGCCGTGCAACTGGAGGGGTTGGGAACCTACACGCCAAGCATCGAAGTAGATGGCACGATCGGGATCGGCCACCGCGCCGACACGTACCTCAAGAACCGTCTGAACGCCTCCGGCGCGTTCAAGGGCGAAATCCAGAACCGGGAGAACATCGGCAAGACCACCGCGGAGCTGGTCGCGCTGTGGAACGCCGATCATCCGGCTGATCCTGTAGCGTAAAGCCGCGGCGCGCCCCCATTTGCGGAGCGGCAGTTTCCTGATAGGAACGCGTCGCGTTCCTATCAGGAAAGCAGCGCGTTGTTGATAGGGAACCAGTGCGCTCCTATCAGCAACGCGGCAGGTTGCAAGGCGGCGTTTTCGGCCCGCGGCCACACCTCATCGGCCTCTGTCACCAGCGAACCGGGGCGTTTGACCAGCGCAAAATCGGCAAGCTGCGCCATGAGCGATCCCTCATCTTCCGTTCGACAGTCGGCGGTATGAAGTCGAGCGGTCCAACGACCAGATTGTACCAAAGCAGAGCCTTGATGCCATAGGGCGACGCCCGCGGTCTCGCGAATCCTGTGTGATCTGCCAAAAATTCGTTGCGCTATCGGCCACAGATTGTGGTATACCACCGTTGTTGCGCAATCATGTTGCGCCAATCCCCGGCGTTGATAGCGGAATCCCTTATCCAAAACAGGAGGAAATCACTATGGATCGCAAACGCTTCACCCTCGAAATCCCGTGGCCGAACATGAGTCGGATTCGACTTGCCTCCCGCCTGACCGGCTGGCTGCCCACCCGAGGCAACGTGATCTTCACTCTCGTCATCGCCGCGCTGCTGGTGTTAGCCCAATCCGCCGGCGCCTTGCCGTTGGGCCGCCCACAAGCCGCGCCTGCGTCCACCTCTACCGGCACCATCGCCTACCAGGGCCGGCTGGCGGATGCATCCGGCGCGCCGCTGACCGGCACGTACAACATGATCTTCCGTCTGTACGACGTCGCGACCGGCGGGACGCCGCTGTGGAGCGAGCAATGGACCGGCTCGAACGGTGTGCGGGTGAGCGACGGGCTGTTCAATGTCATGCTGGGCAGCCTGACCGCGATCCCCTCATCCCTTGTCACCAGTCACTCGTCCCTTTTCCTCGGCATCACGGTGGGCACGGACGACGAGATGGCCCCGCGGGTGCAGTTGGGCAGCGTGCCGTTCGCGGTGCAGGCGTTGACGGTGCCGGATGGGAGTGTGACGACCGCGAAGATCGTGGATGGCGCCGTGACTTCACCCAAACTGAGTCTGAACGACGGCTTACATATGAGCGGTGATCTCCAAGTGAATGGTGAGATAGATTCATCAACCAATGTTCTGCTGCGGTATGCCACTGTGACAACTGATGGCGGTGGACGTGCTTCCATCGGTGCATACTGGGTTGTATTGAAACCGGCTCACTTCTGGATGGGGTGCTTCAGCGGTGAGCAATACTGGAATGCTGACTACGATTTCGACTACAACCCCACGGTTGGGCAATTGAGCGGACTATATCCCAACTGTAAGGTGGTCGTGTATTATGTAAACAGTCCAAGTGGGCAAGGGAACCCAGTATCTTCACCGCCAAACTGGTAGCTCGGAGTGGGGGAGAGGGAGTGGGCTGAAGTAAGTGTTTGGATCACGAAGTCGCGAAGTGAGCGCGAAGCGCCTTCGGCGGAAGCACGAAGGGCGCGAAGGCGGTCGCCGCGGATGAGGGCTTCGTGGTCTTCGCGAGTCAGACACCTCAACGTGCATGACACACGATCTGACGACTATGCCCGTTCAGCAGTGACCGCGGCGGCCGCGGCGCGCAATTCCGGCAGGTCGAACAGGTCGGCCAGGTCATTCAAGCCGTCGAGAAATTGCTCAGACGAGGCGATTTCGATGCCGCGCCGTTTCAACTCGTCCAGCATTTCGTACAGGCTGAGGCCACTGTAGCGGGCAGCGCCGCGGACGTCTATCTCGCCGCGACCATAGGCTGCACACGCCCAGTCGAGCCGCCGTCGCGCCAGACTTTCCGATACCAGCTTGTGCAGCAGAACGGTTTCAGACAGGTGATCCTCCCGACTCATCAGCCCCAGCAGAACGCTTTCCTCTGGCGAGAGGCGAATCCTCCTGCTGATACCTTGCAACGTCATGGGCGATCTCCTTTTCGCTGGGCCAACGTAGCCAGCACGGCCAGGGCGGTGCGTGCAAGATGTTTTCCGAGTTCCAAACGACTGATCGTAGACACAGCAGCGGGATAGGTCAGCTTACCGACCTGATAAAGCAGCACCGCGAAATCTGCGCTATTCACCACCTTGAGACCACGAGCACGAGCCAGGTGATGCGGGTGTTGGTCATCAATCAGCAACACGCAGTTCAGATCCAGCGCCAGGGCAATCGCTGCATTCTCACCAGCATGATACCAATCTACCGGCTGATGTGGCTCCTGACGGGTGATGGTCTTTGCTTCGCACCATGTCTGGAATTGTACTGCCGCGGCTACCGGTAAACCCTTTACGGTCAGAGGATACAGGATCTCACCTTCCACCGCAGAGCAGGTGAAGAGCTTGAAATACTCTGGCAAGAAAGCCGTCAGCCCAACTTGATGCGCGTTGATCCAGAACGAAGCATCCAGAGATGCTGCTATGCGGACCACTTGGGGACTTACCGCCATTTCGGGCCTCGTCGTTCCCTCACATCCCTCAGAACGACACCCATTATACCCTGCACTTCTGGAAAGGTCAAACGACGGCGACCGTCGCGGACGATTACCTGGTGCGCGTTTCCCCGACGGCGACGCCAGCCTCTACGTGGCCGAGGTCGGGCGGGATTACTTCGTGGTCAAGGCGCGGGCAGGCGATCCGGATGTCGCGTTCGCGTGGCGGTTGAGCGCGACGCGCAAGGGGTATGCGGGGGTGCGGCTGGAAGAGGTGGGTGGTTTGGAACACGAAGCCGCGAAGTGAAAGCGAAGACCACGAAGCGCGAAGGGCGCGAAGGCGGTCGCCGCATTAGGATCTGCTCCAAACGATCCGTGCCTTGTGTTCCTGCGTTCAATCGGCGTTGGAGTCTCGAGTCGCTTCGTTTGCCAGGCTGACCAACGCTTCACCCGCCGTCAGGCAAGAAAAACGATCGGTGATGTCCTGGTAGTGCTGGTCATACGTGATGACCGCCTGGCAACCGTTGTGGTACGCCGTTGCGACATGCGTCTGGTCGGAGGTGTCTTTCAGGGGGAATCGGCGGCTCAAGATGATTCGATCCATGCGGGAAAGCAAAGGCGCCAGCAGCAGTTCGTGCCCCAACAACTCATGGAAGGTCAGGCGTGTCACGCGTGGCGCCTGCTCGACCGGAAAGTTGCCATAGCAAAAGGCGCACAGTTCCTGAAGAGCATAGATGGAAATCACTGCTTGCAGCCGGCCTGCATCCAACGCATCGAACAACGCCGCCATCTCGGCATAGCGATCCGGATAGCGCTGTTGGCCGAAGAGGAAGATGATGATGGCGGTAGTATCCAGGTAGACCTTCATGCTAACGCCGGCGTCGCAGGAGAAACCAACTCGCGGGACGGTCGTAACCCCTGCCAGAGCGCGTCAGCCATGAAGTCGGCCAACATCAGCGCCAACATCGTGACCCCCTGATCTTCCAGCAGGTTGCGTGCGCGGATCTTGGCCTCTTCGGTTGCTGCCAACAGATCGTCGGCCTGGAGATACTGCAAATAATCGGCTAGTCGTTGCATAATGGACTTGCTCCTTGCTTTTACTCTACCAGGGAATCGGCGCTTTGTCAATTGGGAATCACAGGGAAGGAGATTCTTGAAGGCGTCTACTTGGTTCGCGCCACTCCCTACGGTAACGCGAACGACTGCGTGGCCTAGGTCGGGTGGGAGTACTTCGTGGTCAAGGCGCGGGGCGGGCGATCCAGATGTCGCGTTCGCCTGGCGATTGAGCGCGACGCGGAAGGGGTATGCGGGGGTGCGGCTGGAGGAGGTGGCGGGTTTGGAACACGAAGCCGCGAAGTGGACGCGAAGCGCCTTCGGCGGAAGCGCGAAGGGCGCGAAGGCGCTCGCCGCGGAGCAGCACAGGCAGGACGCGCCTTCAATTCCCTCGTATTTCTATGCGTTTCCCTGAGACGCGCCAGCTAACACGGTTCGCTCGATCTCGGCAATCAGAAACGGCAGGTTGGGACGGGTGAAGCTCAGCTCCGGCGCGGGGACGCGATGGTGTTTGATGTCAGGCGGTACGTGTTTGTGGTGCGGGTCGGTGCTGGCCAGCGAGCGATCGTTGGGGTGGGGGAAGGAATTGTCGGTACTTCTCATCCAGGCTGAGCCAGGTTTTGTAGAGGGCCAGCCACTCGATGAATTCCATGCGGTACTCGTCCAACGCATCGAACTCGGCCAGGTCGCCGCGCAACATGGCGGCGTGGAAGTCGTGCGACTTCACGCCGAATTTGATCTCGAAGCGGCCCAGCTCCGCTTCCAGCCGGCGGATGTCCTTTAGCAGGTTATGAAGAGGCATGGCGCATCTCTCAGAGTCGGTTTGGAAATTACGCGGCCACCGGCGTGCGTTTGAGCATGATGTGAATCGACGCCAGATAAATCATGGCCTCACTGCTTGCGATGAGTTGTTCGTAGTCTTTGCTCAAGCGGCGATAGCG